>Ga0268276_1000234_pt1 | contig 67549 bp, 77 predicted proteins | sample saktaG_4_FD_190145 | JGI IMG/M metagenome (GOLD analysis project Ga0268276, IMG submission 190145) | Saline water microbial communities from Sakinaw Lake, British Columbia, Canada - sak_2010_1_5_45m | ecosystem: Environmental > Aquatic > Non-marine Saline and Alkaline > Saline ... | reverse complement strand
TGAGCAGAAGTGGCGCGCAACGTTCCCCAACTACGCGAAGCTTGTGGGGGGCAAGGAAGCCACATACAAATTCACTGATGAAGAGCTTAACAAGATTGCCGCGCTCATACCGCGCGACCTCACCACCATCACGCAGCAGCAGAGGCTGTCAATTGGCTTGCGTGTGCTCACGCAGGCGCCGGGCCTCCTTGCAAAGGGCTTCGTGCCCTCAATGGAAACGCTTGGCAAGTCGCGCGCGGACAATTTCGGATGGTAGCTTATTCTGAAATTACCATTATGGTGCGCGTCTCAGTGATGCCATCGATTGCCTGTATCCTGCCGAGGAGCACATTCTTGTAGTCTTCCATGTCGCGGCAGCGAACCGTGAGCATGAGGTCTGCCTCGCCCGTGATTATCTCCGCCTTTTCCGCGCCGGGCACGCGCATGAGCGCATCCGCAATGTTCTGCTGCGTCCTTTTCATTTTCTTAAGCTCAGTCACGTCAACGAACACCAGAACGTGCGCGAGAATCCCGTAGCCCAGCTTCTTGTGGTCCTTGCGTATGGCATAGCCCGTGATTATCCCTTCCTTTTCCATGCGCTTTATGCGGTGGTGCGCTGTTGATGCCGGAATGCCAAGCTTTCTCGCAAGCAGGTGCATGCGCATTTTGGCATCGCGCTCCAAAAGCGCAAGGATGCGCTCGTCTGTTTCGTCTATTTTGGTGCCCATGATTGTATAATTTCCAATAAAAGCTTATAAAAGTTGCTTATTTTTAGAGCTTTTTCAAGAAAAATGGGATAAAATATTAATAGCGGATGCGCCAGGAACATGGCAGGTGGTTTTGATGGAAAGGAAAAAAGCGTGCCTGAGGATAGCGTCAGCGTCAATGAGGTTCTGCACAAACTATTTCCACGCAAGCGGCTTTCTCCAGCTCATGCCAGTGATGCTGTCCCCCATGACAGACCCGCTTGGGCCTGACCCGGGAAGCAGCGTGATCAAGACGGGAGAAATAGACTACCTGGGGCAGAGGCTGTGCCTTACGCAAAGCATGATACTGCACAAGCAGATTGCAGTGAAGCAGGGCGTGGAAAAGCTGTTCATAGTCTCCCCCAACGTGCGCCTTGAGCATCCGCTGCGCGCGGAGAGCGGCAAGCACCTGTTCGAGTTCTCGCAGCTTGACTTCGAGATTGCGCACAGCTGCATGGAAGACGTGTTTTCCCTGATGGAGGGGCTGATGTGCGGCGTGGCAGGTTATGTCTCGCGGGAATGCGTGGGTGAACTTTCCATCCTTGGCAGATGCCTGCCGCGCTTTTCAGCGCCATTTCCGCGCTATACCACGGCTGAGCTTGCAGAAAAGTACGGGCAGGACTGGGAAATGCCGGCTTCGCTTGCGCACACCACGCCTTTCTGGGCGATTTCGCACAAGCGCGAGTTTTACGACAGGGAAGACCCTGATGTGCCCGGCACCTACAGGAACTATGACCTGGTTTACCCTGAGGGGTTTGGCGAGGCGCTCTCAGGCGGCGAGCGCGAGTGGGAGTATGCGCGCATAATGGAACGGATTGGCAGGGACAGGCTGGAAAAGGGCGCATACGCCCCTTACCTTGATGCTGCGCGCGAGGGGTTTCTGCCGTCAGCAGGCGGCGGGTTTGGCATGGAGAGGCTGTCGCGTTTCCTGACAGGCGCTGCGCACGTGGGCGACGTGCAGCTGTTCAGGCGCGTGCCCGGCGAAAAGGTGGTGGCGTGATTGAGCGCGGGCGCGCATCAGGCTGTCCGGCATGACGGCATTTTAAATGCTGTGCGCAAAAAGGCGGACGTGGGATTATGCCAAAGCTTCAAGTGCCGCGCTGCATGAGCACGCAGCACCCTGACAATGTCAACTCGCCGTTCTTCTCGGACAGCGACGTGCTTGCAGGCGAGACTGAGATAAAGGAAACATACTATGTGTATTCGCACCTTGGGATTACTGAGCAGATGTGGGACTGCGAAGGCAAGGAAGTGGACAGCCGCGTTGTGGAAAAATTGCTTTCGCGCTACCCCAAATTCTTTTCTGAAAACACGCTTGGCAAGGACCTTTTCCTCACACTGCGCGTGCCAAATCCCAATGTAGAAAAGGCGCAGGGCAAGATACTTTTGGAGACTCTGGAGTCCATACCGCTGAACTACGACGTTGCCACCATTTCCGGAAGCAGCGTGGCGCCTGTGTGGGAAGTGATACTGCCCATGTGCACATCTGGCGCAGAGCTTGACAGGCTTTATGATTACTACACGAAAGTGGTGGTGGGCAAGAAGGACACCAAGGTGGGCGGCATCACTGTGAGCGAGTGGGTAGGCAAGTTCGCGCCTGAGGAGATACGCCCAATACCGCTTGTGGAGGACCGGGTGTCGCTTGCAAATGCAGACAAAATAGTTGGCGATTTCCTTAATGGCAAGAAGTTCGAGTACCAGCGCGTGTTCCTTGCGCGCTCAGACCCTGCGCTAAACTATGGCTCTTTGTCAGCCGTGCTTCTCAACAAGCTCTGCCTGCAGCGGCTGCACCGCCTGCATGAGGAAACCTCTGTGGAAATACTCCCCATAATAGGCGTGGGCAGCGCGCCGTTCCGCGGCAACCTCAAGCCGTCAAATTCGCAGAACTGCCTGAGGGAGTACCCTTCCGTGCAGACATTCACGCTCCAGTCATCCTACAAGTACGACTATCCTGAAAGCACGGTAAGAAACGGCGTTGAGACCATAAATGAAAGCGCGCGCAGCAGGCCTTTGGCAGTGGATGAGGAGCTGGTGAACAGGATTGTGGACAAGGCAACAGAGCAGTACCAGAAGGAGGTTGCTGCGCTGTCAGGCCTTATCTCAACGCTTTCGCGCCACAACCCGTCAAGGAGGGCAAGGAAGCTGCACATCGGCCTTTTTGGCTACTCGCGCTCGCTTAAGGGGATTTCGCTCCCCCGCGCAATCCCGTTCTGCTCGGCGCTTTATTCCATTGGCGTGCCGCCTGAGTTGCTGGGGCTTTCCGCGCTTTCAGAAAAGGAGCTTGACACTGTGAGGACAATGTACCTGTCATTTGACGAGGACATTTCCGACGCGCTTTGCTATGCAAGCAGGAAGAGCATGGAGAAGCTGCCAGGCGGCGTTGGGAAGCCGCTCCTTTCCACGCTTGCGTGCTTCAAGTGCGAGCCTGACACTGAATACTGCGAAGCTGCGGAGGAGGCGCTTGACATCGCGCTTTCGGACAACAGAAGCAGGCTGACGGATGCAATAATGAGAACGGCGTGGAAGAGGAACTTCATAGGCTGAACGCTATTTTTTCTTGTAGCCGAAGATCTTGTCGTAAGTTGGATGGTCAGTTATGTAGAGGACAAACGCAATTACTTCCACCTGGTTTCCATCAAGCGTGTAGATCATGCGCCAGTAATTGCTGAGCTTCACATGGAAGAGGTTTGAAACCGCAAGCCCGCGCGGTATTTGGTTTTTCGGAATGCTTTCCCCATAAACAGGATTTGCCTTGATAGCGTCGATTTTCTGTTTTATTGATTTGAGGAGCTGTATTTCAAGCGACTTGTTCTCGCCATGCGCTTCCTGCCCTTCAGCCATTTTTTTCAATTCCTCGAATTCGGCCTTGGCTTGGTCTTTGAGGATGACGCGCACTGTCCTGCTCATAGCTCAAGCCCTCCTTTTTTCAGGAGTTCCAATTCGTGCGGCGGGCGGTAAATCCACACCACCCCTTTTGGCGTGAAGAGTATTTTTCCGCTCTGCTGGAGGTAATCGAGGATTTGAACAAGCGTCCCGTGCATGACCTGGCGCGGCAGCCTGCGCTTGAGCTCGGCGACCTTCAGCATTTCCTTTGCCTCAGTTAGTGCATGCTCCACCATGAGAACAGTGTTCAGCGTGGGGGAATGCAGAATTTGGGTTTGGAGCGCTTTTGATTTCATGTATAAATATATATTTGAAAAGTATATAAATATACCTGTAATGTCTTCTTCCATGTCACGAGAATGCGCTTAAGCGGCTTAAAAACGCGCGCAGACGGTGGGATGCCGGTGCCTTCACCAAAAACTGCCACATGCCAGGCATTGCCCTTTTCGCAGCGCCGCCGCACGTTTATTCTTAAACCCTAGGGCAGATATTTTCCCATGCAAAACCTGCAGAGCCTGAAGGCCACGGTTGCCGAGCTTGACAGGAACTTCAGAGCCACCTGCCGCGCGGTTCTTGGCGCGGAAATCGGCGCGATGGAAGAGTATGCAGAGTGGCTTTCATACGGCAACGAGCCCATGACGCACACAAAGTCGCAGGTGTCAGGCAGAGAAATGTACAGCTCGCCGCCCTACTATGCACCGGGCGGCAAGTGGATGGCTTTTGAGGAGGTGGACTTTTCCAAGAGGTTTGCCCCGCTTTCCATAAATGACATGAAGGACATTGATTCCATTGCGCGCGCAGCGCAGGAGCGGTTCTTCTACGCGGGCAACATTTACTTTGGCAAGTCGGGCTTCATTGAACTTTCCTCCAACATAAACGACAGCTTTTACGTCTACAGGACGTGCGGCAATGGCAACTCCAAGTACCTTGCCTACTCAACGGTGGGCAGGCGCGACACGAGCGTGTATGGCTGCAACGGAGTGGAGGAGTCGTCGCACTGCATAAAGTGCGTGCGCGCATTCAAGAGCAGCCGGTGCTTTGAGCTTTGGATGGGGCAGAACTGCACTGAGTGCTACTACTCGAGCGGCCTGACAGGCTGCACTAACTGCTTTTTCTGCTTCAATGCCAAGAACCTGAAGTACGCGATTGGCAATGTGGAGCTGCCGCCTGAGCGCTACAAGGCGATAAAGGAAAAGCTGCTGGAAGAGATAGTGGAAAGGCTGCGGAAGGGAAAGGCAGCACCCACGCTTTTGGAAATCGCCCAGAAATGCAAGCCGCACAGGCTTGCCATTGGCGCAGCAGCGCCTGCCGCGCAGGAGGCATGCAGCAAGGAAGCTGTGGAAAAGGCGTTCCTTCAGACCACGCGGCTGCTTTTCGGAAAGCCGCTTGAAGGAGAGATAGACAAGTATGCTGCTTGGCTTTCAAGGCGCACCAAAATCCCGCAAAGCCGCAAGTCGGCAGCGGACGGCTCCACACTTTACATTTCGCCATATGCCAACTACCAGAACCTGCCGCAGGACAGGCTGCTTTCGGCTGCGCAAGCTGCGAAGCATGGCACACACACGAAAGTGAGCGCACAGGATGCGGAAGGGTTAACGCTTGCAAACGCGCACGAAAAAATAGGCGCGCTGGCATACTTCAACATTGAGATGATGGAGGGCAGGAACCTGAACCTGTGCGAGTGCCAGATAGTGTCGGACTCATCCAGCTGCTACCGAGCCTCGCTTTTGCGCGCGTCCAAGAACTGCGGGTATTGCTTCTGGATGGACGGCTGCGCAGACTCGTTCGGCTGCTACGGGCCGTTTGACACCTTTTCGGCAATCCACACGCACTACTGCAACACACAGTCGAGGACGTTCGAGATTGACTGCTGCGGGCATTGCTATGACTCGTACTTCCTGCACAACTGCGAGAACGTGCGCGAGTCCATGTTCTGCTTTGGCGTGAAGAACAGGAAGAACTGCGTGGGGAACGCCGAGCTTGACCCTGCCACTTATGGAAAGGTGAAAGCCGCGCTTTGCGAGCAGATGTGGTCAGAGCTTTCCGCGAAAAAGGACCTGAAGTGGGACATCTATAACATTGGCAGCGGCAAGGCTTAGCGCGTCGTTCTGATACTTGCGTTTTTATTCTTTCTCCCCTACTTCTCAACAGGTGGGCACATGGATGTTCTGGGAACTGACTTCACGCAGATTGGCAGCATACTCTCAGGCTCACAGAATAACAAGGCGGTGAAGCTGCGCGGGTGGGTGCACCGCTCGCGCACATCCGGCGGGCTGTGCTTTTTGGTGCTCCGCGACGCAACCGGCACAATTCAGTGCGCGGTGAAGAAGGACGCTGTTGGCGAGGCGGCATTTGCTGCGGCATCAGGCGCGTTCATTGAATCATCGATGATGATTGAGGGCACTGTGAAGGAGGACACGCGCGCGCCTGGCGGCTTCGAGCTTTCCGCAAGCGCAGTTGAGATGATTTCACAGGGTGAGCCTTTTCCCATCGGCAAGGACCAGTCCACGGAGTTCCTGCTGGACGTGAGGCATTTGTGGCTGCGCTCGCAAAAGCTCACGCACATCATGCAGGCGCGTGACTACATCACGCGCTACCTGAGGGAATTCTTTTTCAACGACAACTTTTTCGAAGTCGCCCCGCCAATAATCACGAAAAGCGCGTGCGAGGGCGGCTCCACGCTTTTTGAGCTGAATTATTTCGGCTCGCCGGCTTATCTTTCGCAAAGCGGGCAGCTTTATTCCGAGGCTGTGATAGCAGCACTTGAGAAGGTGTTCATACTTGCGCCGTCATTCAGGGCAGAGCCGTCAAGGACCGTGAGGCACCTGGCCGAGTATTGGCACCTTGAGCCGGAAATGGCATTCTACTCGCAGAAGATGAACATGGAGCTTCAGGAAAAGATGGTTGAATACGTTTGCCACAGGATGGCAAACGAGCATGCGCCGCTCCTGCAGGCAATTGGGCGCGACCCGGCAGACCTTCTCGAGGTGAAAGTGCCTTTTGAAAGGCTGCCCTATGAAAAGGCAATCCCACAGCTTCAGGAAATGGGCTTCAAGATAGAGTGGGGCCATGATGTTGGCGCTGATGAGGAGTTTGCGCTCACCAAGGACAAGAAAAACCCGGTGTTCCTGCACAACCACCCTAAGGACTTCAAGGCATTCTACATGCGCGAGGATCCGCAAAAGCCCGGCACCGTGCTTTCAGCCGACTTGCTTGCGCCCCAGGGGCATGGCGAGATAATCGGCGGCTCTGAGAGGATTTGGGAGTATGACGAGCTTGCGGCAAGAATGAAAGAGCAGAAGATGAAGGAAAAGGATTACAAGTGGTATGTGGAGCTCCGCAAATACGGGAGCGTGCCGCATTCTGGCTTTGGGCTTGGCATTGAGAGGCTGGCAAAGTGGATGCTGAACCTGGACCATATACGCGACACCATCCCGTTCCCGCGCGTAATCAACAGGGTTTATCCATGAACTCCCGAGAGCTTTATTTGCTGTCCTTGAAGGAAAACGGCATTCCACAGGAGAAGTGCGATAAGTTGCCGCGCGGCGAGCTGGCGGCGCTTGAGGCTCGCGAAGGGAAATACTACTTGAAAGCCAGCGAGCGTGCGAAGTTTTCCGTGGTGCTCACTGGCGGCGTGTTTGACGTGCTGCACATGGGCCATGTGCTCACGCTGCAGAAAGCGCGCGAGCTTGGCGATTTGCTTGTTGTTGTAGTGGCGACCAACGAAACTGTGGAGAAGAGGAAGGGAAAGAAGCCGCTGCATGATGCCGAGTACAGGCGCGCAATGGTGGAGGCGCTCAAGCCCGTTGACCTTGCGGTTGCTGGCGAGGCGGACTGGATGGCGACATTTGCGCGCGTGAAGCCCAATGTTGTGGCATTCGGCTATGATCAAAAGCCCATTCCGCTTCCTGAAGGCTGCAAAAGCGCGCACCTTGAGAACGTCAAGGTGGATCCCGCATTCGCAAAGACTTCCAGGATAATACGGGAGCTTGGGATTTAGGCGCCCTGCAAGCTGAAGAATGGGCAGGATAATCCGCGAGCTTGGCATTTGGTTTTTAATCACTTCTCGGCAGAAATGAAGCATGTTCCTGTTCCAGGCCAGTGCGAATGCCAAGGTAAGCAACACTGCCGCGGGCAGCAAGACTCTTTCTGCGCAGGAGTTCTCGAAAAAAGTGGACCAGCTCTACGTCAGGACGGAAGTTTCCTTTCGCGAGGTGCAGAGGAGCATCGGGGCGCTTGACATTGGCGACAGGATTCTGAGCCGGAACTGGCTTGAGATATTTGCAGGTGGCACGCCTGCGGGCGCAATCCCCACAAAAAAAGAAATGGACCTTTATGCAAGCGCAGGCATCTACCAGGTTGCATTCAAGGATTTCCAGGGAAAATACAATGCGCTCAAAGGCGCGATTAGAAGCAAGGATGAAGCGAAAGTGCAGCCCGCGCTGTCTGCGCTTGCAAAATCCTACTTTGAACTTGCGGTTTCGCAGGCAAGGCTTGTGCAGAAGCTTGAGGAATATGACCTGAGGGGATTCGAGTATGTGATGCCCGCGCTTGAGAAGGTGATGGATGTCGGCATGGTGGTGGGGCTCGCAACAGGAGTTGGCGCGGTTGCCTCGCTTGGCAGGGCAGCGCTTGCCGCGACGCTGAAGCAGTTCCTGGCAAAAAGCACAGGGAAGGCGTTTGCAAGCGCATTTGCAGGCTCGGCGCTTTTCACTGCGCTGAATTTCGGCACTGAATACTATTCATTCGGGCAGCTGTCAGGCGCAATGAAAAGGATGAATACTGACCAGGCAGGCGCGCTTGGCGAGCTGGCAGGCATCCTGAAAAGCACGAAGAAGAAGGCAGGGGAGGATGGCGCGCAGTTTGACAGGCTCATATTGAATGTGGACGTGGCAAGGGCCGAGCTTGTGCAGAGGCTCAAGAGCGACCCGTCGTACAAGCTAGATGCCGGAAGGGTGGCTGCGTATTTTGGCGAGACGTTTGCCCAGCTTGTGGTGTTCGAGATGGGATTCGGGTTCTTTAGGGCTGCTGGAAAGGCTGCAATGCCAAAGGCAAAGGCTCAGGAAGCCGCACTCGCCAGGGCGGGCCAGGAGCGGGCCGCGGCGCCGCGGCAGCAGGAGGCCATGCCCACGCAGAGACAGCAGAACGAGCAGTTTGTGGATGTCAATAGGCGGCTGAGCGCCACAGACATGCCCCTGGAATTGTCCAGAGTGCTTATGGATGAGGGCATGAAGGATTTTGAAATTCCAAAAGGAAGGCTGGATGAGTTTGCCATCTTTGCCCGCAACTATGCTGACCGTTACCCGGATATTGCGGCAAAAGGAGAACGATCGGATCCAGGCCTTTCCGGGCTTCTTGAAAGCTATGGGACCTGGAAAGCAAAGGAAGGGGGCAGCATGGTGGACTTTATGCAGGTGCTTGAGCGCACCGGCCTGCCCCATGAGCTTGCCTGCCGCTCAGGCGAGCTGCAGCTGCTGCTCTACCAGGAATTCGGAGCAGAATATCTTATGGGCACAAAGGCAATCAGGCTGAAAGGCACAGCCAGGGTTTACGAGCTTTCCTGCAAGGATGGCAGGCAATTCATTGCAAAAGTGGACGACGTTTCGCGCGAGATGTTTGCGCACGGCGTGCTGCGCCTGCTCGGAACAGACGCGGGCTACAAAATAGCCAAGAATGGCGACTTGGGGGTCATGGAGCTGGTGGATGGCATGACATTCTACAATTTTGCAAACGCAGGGGGCATGCCGTCCGCCGTGCAGCTGCGCCAGATCTTGCCAGGGGCAGCAGGGCCGGAACGTGCAAACTTCCTTTCCAGCCTTTCGCGCATCATGGCGCAGCAGTTCGCCACTTACATGGACGATTCGCATGCAGGCAACTTCATTGTCAAACGCGACGGAAGCCTGGTGCGCATAGACTTCAACGAGTTCGGCATAAAGAAAGCAGGCCCGCACATTCTTTCCCCAGAGACCCTCCCAAAGATGGACGAAAAGCTCGCAGGCACGATAGGCAGGCTCACTCCGGATGAGCTTGCCCTGATGGAGGGAGAATTCAAAGCTGAGTGGAAGCGCCTCCAGCAGGGCTTTGGGGAAAACAGCGGGCAGCTGAGGCAGGCATATTCGGGCTTCAGGAGCAGTGGTGTTCTTGAGCAGACTTACACTGAATTCGAGACGAATGTTGCCAGGACGCCTGACAGGGCATGGAATGACTTTTTGGGAGGTGCGCAGAAATGAAACTTCAACAGAGAGTAGAACAGCAGACAGTGCACGAATATATGCGCAGCTTCCCTGAGATCACCAACAAGGACAAGGCTGTTGGCAATGCCAAGAAGCTTGCGGTGGAGGGCGCTGCTGGCAGGCTGCTTATGAGCGTGATTGAGTCCCAGCCTGCGCGCGGGCTGCCCACAGGCGCGAGGGAAAGCAGGAAACTTGCAAGGGTGGATGTGAAGAAAATGATGGCAGTGCTTGGGGAGATGCTGGGGCTTGAGGTGAAAGTGGAAAAACAGAGCAGGCTGGATGCGAAGGACGGTGCGCTTTACCTGTCTCCCGATGCCGCGCTTGCCGCGGCGCTGTTCGTGCGCGCGCTTGGCAAGAAGGCAGTTGGCAAGGAGATGCTGTTGGATGTTACGGAATTGAAAGACGTGCCAAAGGCAAGCGCAGTGGAGATTGCATCTGCGCTTTTGTTCCTGCATATCTGCGAAAAGGGGATTGACGGCGCGCTTGAGGACCTTACGCTTGGAAGCCGCGTGCTGGATTGGCTGGCCGCCAATGGGCGAGCGGCGCAATCAAACGATGTAAGGCATGCGCTTTACTCCGTGCAGCTGGCGTTTGCAAAGGCGCTTTTGTAAGAGGGAGCATCTGCGTTTTTCGTCAGAGCCAAAGAAATCCTTTTAAACCATTACCTTGAATATAGGTCTCGCTTTTTCCAAGAATAGTCCATTGGGCAGGTGAATTGAAATGACCAAAGCTTCAGAGGACATTAAAGTACACGAACATGGTGCCGCGCGCCACAAGGGGCATGGGCACGCGCATTCTTCAGGCTCAGGCGAATTCTTAGCGCAAGTCAGGGAGCTTAAGGGGGCCGAGAGCAGCGCTGCTGCGCATGTTGAGAAGGCGCGCAAGGAGGCATCGCACATCGAGGCTTCTGCGCGCGAGTCTGCCGTTGAGATAACCTCAAAGGCGCAGGAAAAGGGCGTGGAAGCAAAAAACGAGATACTTGCAAAGAAGCGCGAGCAGGCTGAAGCGGAAGTTGGCGCAATTTTGGGAGCTGCGAAAAAGCAGGCAGGCGCAATCCGCGCAAAAAGGCTGACAGACACAGATGTTGCTGAGATTTCACAGGACATATAAGTATATTGTAGGGGTCTTGCATGCTCAAGCCGGTAAAAATGTCAAAGATCAGGACAATTTGCCTCAAGGCGGTTGCCCCGCAGGTGGTAAAGTCCCTGCACACTTTGTCCGTGCTCCATATCATTGATTCTGACTTGCAGGAAATCGAGCGCTCAGGCCCGCTTCCCTCGTATGACGAGGTGGCAGCCAGGCTTGTGAAAATCAGGGCGCTGCGCGAGACTCTTCCAAAAGACGGGAAGCTCCCGAAGAAAAAGCAGGAGTGCGCCGACCCCTTGAAGGAGGCTGACGCGCTTTTGGAAAAGTCCGAGCACATCTTTTCGCTTGCTTCTGAAAAGGAGGCGATTGCAAAGGGGCTGGACGCCAATCTTGCATCGCAAAAGGCGCTTTTGGAAATCGAGGGGCTGGATGTTGACTTTTCAGAGCTTTCCGCCGATTCGTTGCAGTTCTCGCTTGTGAGGGTGCCGACAAGGAAGATGGCGATTGTGAAAGAGGTGCTTGCGGCAACAAAGAACTGCCAGTATGTTGTTTCAGAGGCAAAGGGCGCAAGCCTGGTGCTTGTTGCCCTGGAGAAAGGGAAGGATGCCAAGTTCCTGGAAGGGCTTGGCGCAGCGCTTCCCATGCCGCAGATTTCATCCACGCCTAAAAAGGAGATTGCGGCGCTTAAGGAGAAGGAAGAGGCGCTTCGCGCAAAGCTTGAGGCGGCCGAGAGGAAGTTTGCAAAGGCTGCAGATGCAATCTGCCCGCAGGCAATCGTGCTTGAGGAGGCGCTTTCAATCGAGGCTGACCGCGCGCAGGTCGCAACCTCGTTTGGCGCAAGCGCGCAGCTTTATTTCATAGAAGGATGGGCAGAGGAGTCCAAGGTGCAGGAGATAGAGGCGGAGATGAAGAAGCGGTTTGGGAAGAAGCTGCACATCTCAACCGCGCAGCACCCGCATGAGGAAATGCCGCCCACGCTTCTGAACAATCCAAAGCGCGCGCAGCCGTTTGAGTATCTGGTGGAGTTCATCTCCATGCCGCAGTACACCGAGATAGACCCGTCAATCATACTTGCAATCGCAATTCCCCTGATGTACGCGCTCATGATGGGCGACACAGGCTATGCATTCATGTCGCTCCTGCTTGCTTTCTGGATGCTGAAGAATTCAAAGAAGGGCACGCTCATGAACCAGATCGCGCTCATCTGGGCGATTTCCGCAATCCCGGCAATCATCGCAGGTATTGCGTTTGACGAGTACTTTGGCATGACGCACACGCACATTGCATCGCTTTTCGGCTTTGGAGAAGTCCAGCTATACCAGGGCTTCCACCGCATCAGCGAGATAAACACGCTCATGCTGATATCAATACTGATAGGCATGGTGCACCTGTCGCTTGGCTTTGTGCTGGGCGCAATCAACGAGTGGCACCACAATAAGAAACACGCGGCTGCCAAAGTTTGCTGGCTGCTCATACTGCTTTCAGGCTTCATGCTGATTGCAAGCGGCATGTACAATATAGTGCCAATCCTCACCATGCCTTCCGCCGTTGTTCTTGCACTTTCCATTGTGGGGCTGATAATGACCGAGGGCATAATTGCCGCTGTTGAAATACCTGGGCTTCTTGGGAACGTGATGTCTTACCTCCGTATTGCCGCTGTGGGCGTGGGAGGGGTGATAATTGCAGAGGCGATAAACGGTCTTCTCATGCCGAGCCTTGAGTTCTCGCCATTGGGGATTGTTGTGTTCATTATAACGGCGGCAATATTCATCGCAATGCACGTTGCCGCTTGCATGCTTATAATGTTCGAGGGGCTTGTGCATGGCGCGAGGCTGAATGTTGTCGAGTTCTTCGGCAAGTTCTACAAGGGCGGCGGCGTGAGGTTTGCGCCGTTTGCAGTGAGGAGGAATTACACTTCAGAGGCATGACTCTGATAAATGAAAAAGAAGAGGTGTGAAAAGATAGGCGAACGCATTCGCCTGGATTTCACACTCATAAGAGAAAAAAGAAGAGGTGTGAATATGGTAGCAATAGAAAATGCAGGGGCATTCGGCATCGCTGCTGCGATCGCCATCTTTGGCGGCGCCATCGGCACCGGCATCGCGCAGGCGTCTGTCGGCTCAGCCATTATGGGCGTAGTCGCGGAAAGGCCGGAGGACACGTTCAAGCTCATCGTCTACATGGCGATTCCTGAGCTGCTCGTCATCTTCGGCTTCGTGGTCGCTTTCCTGCTGCTCGGGCAGATCAGCGGCGCGGAAGCAGCTGCAGCGACGGTTGAATAAGCACGAAAACACACGCTCTTCAGCGCAACGGGCGGCTTTGCTTCTTTGGCTGCCCGCGCAAATGCGCATGCAGGGCTGTTTGCTGCAGGCATACTGCAGCCCAGGGTGAATACATGGGATTTGAAGAACTCGCAACAGAGCTCCAGAAGGGCGCGGACGCCGAAGGCAGGAAAATCACCAATGCCGCGGAGAAAAGCGCAGCGAAGATCGTGGACGAGGCAAGGGGAAAGGCAGGCGAAATCATCAAGGTGGCGAAAAATGAGGCCACTGAATTTGCAAAGCAGGAGGCGTCTGAAAAGGCGACTTCGGCAAAGCTTGCCGCGAAAAAAATGGTGGACGATGCGCGCGACGAGGCTGTCGAGGCGTCCATGAAGCAGGTTTGGCAAAAGTTCAAGTCAGACTCCATGAAAAAGGCAGTCTATCCTGGCCTTCTTGAGAGGCTTGTGAAGGAAGGCATGGAAGAGCTTGGCGGGGCAAATTTCCATGGAAATTTGCCTGCATTGGAACGAAGTTCCAATTCAACAAGCCAGGCAATAGTGTACGCGCGCGACGAGGACCATCAATACCTGCAGGGCTTCCAGTTCAAGAAGCTGCCATCCGAATACTGCGGCGGCGTGATAGTTGAGAGCCCGAACGGGAAGGTGCGCGTGAACAGGACGCTTGAGGAAGTTTTTGCGCAGAAAAAGCCTGCGCTTCGTAAGGATATTTACGACAGGCTATTTTAGGCAGGTAGCAACATGAAGAAATTCAACACCGGCCCCGGGAGCGGGATGGCAGAGTTCCTGCCCTTCCTCCGCTCGCTCACATACGGCTATTCGAACGCGCGCGTGCGCGCCATGAGGCCAAGCCTTCTCACAAGGAGGCAGGCGGACGACCTGCTCCGCGTGAACACCAATGCCGCGGTGATTGAGTATTTGTCGCGCACTGCCTACAAGAACGATTTCTCCAATCTTCCGCACAAGATAACCGACGAGGAAAGAGTAGAGCTTGCGGTGAGCAAGAACTTTGCAAGGACTGCGCAGAAGCTGCTGCGCATCACGCCTGCGAAGAGCAAGCCCACGCTCCGAGTATTCCTCAACAGGTATGACGTTCACAACATCAAGGCGATAATGCTTGCAAGGAAGCTTGGGAAGACACGGGAGGAGGCACAGGCGCTCCTTGTGCCTGCAGGCACCATGACCCCGCAGGCGCTTTCCGCCATACTCATGGCAAAGAGCGCTGATGATTTTTATGCTGCGCTTCGCGGCACAGCATTTGGCGCGGACTTCTTCACATCAGCATCAGTGCGCAACATCCCGAAAGAGCAGATAAAGGCGCTTTTCCAGAACCCTGCCTCGGATGCCGCAAAGCTTGACCTGTTCCTCTCTTCGCTTGACTTCTACTATTACGAGATGGCGTCAAGCATACTGGCAACAGGGGAAAAGGAGGCGCAGGCAATCGCAGCCCTCCTGCGTTTTGAGGCTGACGCGAAAAATATCATGACGATTTTGCGCCTCAAGAGAAGCGGGGCTGACAAGAAAACGATAATGCGGCACATTGTGGGCAAGGGAAAGCTCCCGCGCGCCACTCTTGACAAGATTGCCTCTGCCAAGGACGTGCATGAGGCTGCCTCGCTTGCGTCAGCATTCTTCATCTCAAGGACCGGCAGGGACGACCTTGCCGCTGCCGAGCAGAAGTACAAGGACGACGGGCAGCTGTCGCACTTTGAAGTCGTGTTCGAGCGCTCCATTGCGCGCCGCTCGCTGCATGCGCTCAAGAGAAATATCATGTCCATAGGCGCAATCGTCGGCTTCCTTTTCCTGAAAGAGGAGGAGATGCGCAATATACAGAAAATCGTGAGGGGCAAGGCACTTTCATTGCCTGCAGAAAAGGTTTCGCAGATGCTGATATTTGTTTGAGTGATTTTCATGGCGGAAAACAAGGAAAAGGTCGCGGTGATTGCAGGCTCGGCCACGTGCACGGGCTTCAGGCTGGCAGGCGTTGAGAACACTTTCGCGCTTTCCGGAGAAGAAGCTGAAGGCAAGCTGACTGAGCTGCTGTCTGACGTGAACTATGGCATCATCGTGGTGCCTGAGAGGCTGGTGGAAGGCTGCGACTGGCGCCTCAAAAAAAGGATTGAGGCGACTGCAAAGCCGATTGTGGTTGCAATACCAGATTCAAAGGGGCCGATTGAACAGGAGGAGTCACTTGCCAAGCTCATAAAGAGGGCGCTGGGAGTGGACCTGACGAAGAAGAAGTAGTGGCTTCGCCACTACTAATCGCCAAAACCTGCAGGTTTTGACGAAGAAGAAATGCTTACGAGGTGTTATGATGGGAATTCTGCACAGGATATCCGGGCCGGTCGTGGAAGCCAAAGGAGTGGCTGGCGCGAAAATGTACGACGTGGTCAAGGTGGGCAACGAGCGGCTCACCGGAGAAATCATCAAAATGGTGGGAGATACGTCCACCATCCAGGTGTACGAAGACACCAACGGGTTGAAGCCTGGCGAGCCTGTGGAGACAACTGGCGAGCCGCTCTCAGTGGAGCTGGGGCCTGGCCTCATGAGGTCAATTTACGACGGCATCCAGAGGCCGCTTAATGTGATGGCGGAAAAGGGCGGCGCGTTCATCACGCGCGGGCTGTCAGCCAACTCGCTTGACCGCGAAAAGAAATGGGAGTTTGTGCCGGTTGCGAAAAACGGGCAGGCGGTGAAAGTGGGGGACGTTTTGGGCACTGTGCAGGAGACAGATGTCATTCTCCACAAGATAATGTCACCGTTTGAAGGCAAGGTGAAAGACATCAAGGCAGGCAACTTCACTGTTGAGGAGCAAATCTGCAGCATCACATCAGGAGACAAGGAACAGAAAGTCATCATGATGCAGCGGTGGTTCGTGAGGAAGTCCAGGCCTGCTGCAGAGAGGTTTGACCCCAATATCCCGCTCATCACTGGCCAGAGGATTGTGGATATTTTCTTCCCGATTGCAAAGGGCGGCTCGGTGTGCGTGCCTGGCCCTTTTGGCTCCGGGAAAACGGTTACGCAGCACCAGTTTGCAAAGTGGTCTGACACCCAAATCGTGGTGTACGTGGGCTGCGGCGAGCGAGGCAATGAGATGACCGAAGTGCTTACCGAGTTTCCGAAACTTGAGGACCCGAAAACAAAAAAGCCGCTCATGGACAGGACGGTGCTGATTGCAAACACCTCCAACATGCCTGTGGCTGCACGCGAGGCGTCCATTTACACCGGCGTCACCATTGCGGAATACTACCGCGACATGGGCTATGACGTTGCGCTCATGGCAGACTCCACCTCGCGCTGGGCAGAGGCCATGCGTGAAATCGGCGGAAGGCTGGAAGAGATGCCTGGCGAAGAAGGGTATCCAGCCTACCTTGCGCGCAGGCTTGCGGAGTTTTACGAGAGGGCAGGGCGCATACGCTGCCTTGGCACGGACGAGAACAGGAACGGGTCGGTCACCATCATCGGCGCGGTTTCGCCGCCAGGAGGGGACATCAACGAGCCTGTTTCGCAAAACACGCTCCGCGTCACCAAAGTGTTTTTGGCGCTTGATGCATCGCTTGCGCAGCGCAGGCACTTCCCTGCATTCCACTGGCTGAGGAGCTACTCCCTTTACACAGACACGCTGGACAACTGGTATATGCAGAACGTGTCATCAGACTGGGTGGACCTGAGGAAAGAGGCAATGGCGCTACTGCAACAGGAGGCAGAGCTTCAGGAAATCGTGCAGCTGGTGGGCCCTGACGCGCTCCCAGAAAAGGAGCAGGCTGTCATGGTCTCCACAAAGATGCTTCGCGAGGACCTGCTGCAGCAGTCAGCTTTCCACGAGGTGGACACATACTCGTCAATGAAAAAGCAGTACCTCATGCTGAGGAACATATTGCGCTTCCACCACCGCGCCATTGCGGCGGTGGAGCTTGGCGTGCAGCTAAAGCGTGTGCTGGAGCTGCCAATCCGCGAGAAAATCGCGAGGATGAAGGAAGTGCCTGAGGAAAAGCTGAAGGAAGTGGACGCGCTTGGCAGCGAGATAGACAAGGCGTTTGACTCGCTCGGGACAAAGTAGGTGATTATATGAAGGAATACAAAACAGTCACAAAAATCGCAGGCCCGCTAGTGTTCGTGGAAGGGGTGAACGACATCAGCTACGGCGAGATTGTGGAGATACAGCTGCCCTCTGGCGAGAGGAAAAAGGGGCAGGTTCTCGACACCCAGCGAGGCTTGGCAGTCATCCAGGTGTTCGGCACCACTGCTGGCATCAATCTTGAGGACACGTCAGTGAAATTCCTTGGCGAGACCATGCAGATTGGCGTGTCAGGCGAGATGCTGGGGAGAGTGTTCAATGGGCTTGGCGAGCCGCGAGACCGCGGGCCATCAATCATCCCTGAAAAGAGGCTGGACATCAACGGCGCGCCCATCAACCCATATGCAAGGGCTGAGCCGCGCGACTTTATCCAGACGGGAATTTCAACCATTGACGGCCTGAATACGCTGGTGCGCGGGCAGAAGCTGCCCATTTTCTCAGGCTCGGGCCTTCCGCACAACCAGCTTGCAGTGCAGATTGCAAGGCAGGCAAAGGTGGTTTCATCCTCAGCCAAGGGCAAGGACCAGTTTGCCGTGGTGTTTGCAGCTGTTGGAATCACGCACGAGGAAGCCTCGTTTTTCATGCGCGACTTTGAGAAAACCGGCGCGCTTGAAAGGGCTGTGCTGTTCCTGAATTTGGCGGACGACCCCTCGGTTGAGAGAATTATCACGCCTCGTCTGGCGCTCACCACTGCTGAATACCTTGCCTATGAGAAGAACATGCACGTGCTGGTCATCATCACCGACATGACAAACTACTGCGAGGCGCTGCGCGAGATTGCATCTGCGCGTGAAGAGGTGCCAGGACGGCGCGGTTACCCAGGGTACATGTATACTGACTTGTCTACAATTTACGAGAGGGCAGGGCGCATCAAGGGCAAGGACGGCACTGTGACGCAGCTATCCATCCTTACCATGCCTGGCGATGACATTACGCACCCGATTGCAGACTTGACAGGCTACATTACAGAAGGGCAGATTGTGCTGGGGCGCGACCTTCACAGGAAGAACATTGCCCCGCCGGTTGACGTATTGCCTTGCTTATCCAGGCTTATGAACCTTGGAATTGGCAAGGACAGGACGCGCGAGGACCACAGGGGCATGGCTGACCAGCTTTACGCTGCCTATGCAACCGGCCGCGACTTGCGCTCGCTTTCCGCAGTGGTTGGCGAGGAAGCATTGTCCGCAACCGACAAAACGTACTTGAAGTTCGCAGATGTGTTTGAAAAGCGCTTTATCGCGCAGGGCACGCATGAGGACAGGACAATTGAGCAGACGCTTGACCTTGGCTGGGAGATGCTTTCCATGTTCCCAGAAAGCGAGCTTAAGCGCCTGAAGAAGGAGTTCATCGAGAAGTACGGCAAGAAGTACAGGAAGGAAAACAAGGGATAATATGGCCGACAACCCGAACCCGACAAGGATGGAGCTTCTCAAGGCCAAGACCAGGGTGAAGCTTGCGCGCAAGGGGCACAAGCTCCTCAAGCAGAAGCGCGACGCGCTCATACTTGAGTTCTTCAAGATACTTGGCAAGGCCCAGGACCTGAGGAGCGAGCTGAATGCGCGCATGAAAAAGGCGTACGCGGCGCTTGCGGTCGCGCAGGCCTACCACTCCATGCAGGAGATTGAGGCCGCGTCCATGGCGGTCAAGCGCGCGCCCAATGTGCATGTGGAAGTGCGCAACATCATGGGCGTGAAGATTCCCACGCTTGAGGCGTCTGAGCCAAAAAAAGCCCTCATGATGCGCGGCTACTCCATTGTGGGCACGAGCGCGAAAATTGACGAGGTGGCAGACTCGTTCGAGCATGTGCTTGACCTGGTCTTCAAGCTGTCAGAAACGGAAAACGGCATACGCCGCCTTATCCTCGAAATTGAAAAAACAAAGAGGCGCGTGAACTCGCTTGAGTTCGTCATGATTCCGCGCCTTGAAGGGCAGTCAAAGCTCATTTCCTTCAGGCTGGAGGAGATGGAGCGCGACAGCTTTGTCATGCTGAAAACAATCAAGAGAAAGCTGGAGAAGAACGCGGAAGAGAAAAAGAATTCGGCCGCTTGATTTTTTACTTTTTCTTTGCAATCATGAAGTAGTCCATATCGTTATTATTGACGCTGAAAAGCCCGAAAAAGTCCCTTATGATTGCAGGCGTTTTTTTCACGTCTTTTGGCGCGCCATAATCAAACAGCCTGAAGAGCTCGTGCATTGCCTGCATGTCGGCAAAATTCTTCCCAGCAGGATTTCTGCCGTGAAATCCAGACCCAATGCATTTGTCGAACATGGAAAGCAAGATGTTGAAATGCGGCAGCACCCTGTCATAAAGAGCGCGGATGCCAGTTTCATCGCCAAAGCTGTAAACTGAAAAGCAGAAATCGGCGCTTGCAAACAGAATTGCCCCTGGCTTCATTATGCGGTTTATGTCGCAGGCAAACCCGTCAAATCCGTCCTCGCGCGCAGTCGTTATTCCGCCTGGTGCATGCAAATGCACCTGGTGGTAAAAGCCAGATGGCTCACCCTGCAGGTAGCTGCAATATTCCCCTTTGTCCACCACGACCGCGAGATTTTTTTCCTTATGTTCCTCCCTCCTGTCAACTTCGCATGAGAATGCCTTGAGGAAAAATGGGGAATTCTTGGTTTTTGCCAGCCTTTCGCACGTGTCCCATGTTTTGAAGCCGAAGCTGCCTATGTCAAGTATGTTGGTGCAGCCATTCTTTCCGCGCACAGGGGATTTTTTCTTCATGGTTGTTGCTGTTAGTGGAAGAATATAAAAACCCTTCAGTGCTTCATCCATACCCGAACTTCCTGTCGTATTGCGGGTGCGGCATGAAGTCAAGGCAAATCAGGAACATCTCTATTTCTGTGCCGGTTATGGTGTAAATCAGCCGCCAGTAGGAGTCAAGGTTGTATTTCCAGAGGTTGGTGACATTGTATTTCTGCACATACTCGCGCGGCCAGATGGCGCGCGGGATTTTCCTGCCTGCCTCGCGGTCTGAGGAAAGCTCCTTTACTGCATCGTCAATGAGAGAAAGAAGCTTGATTGCTTCGGCATTGCCTTTTTTCGCCCTAATCTTCAGCTTGCCAAAATCCTTCTCAAAAGCGGCAGAATACCTGACTTCATGCATGGGCACGCACGCTCCCGGAAACCAGCGTCCTTGCTTTTTCGCTGTCTGCAAACACCCAGACAATCTTGCGGTCGCGCGTGAAGATTATCTTGCGCGAATCAACAAGATAGCTTAGTATGGTGCAGAAGGTCTGGTATTGTACCTTTTTGGGAAGGGACTTCCAAAGCTGCACCCGGGTAAGGTAGCTTCTTGCGCGCTTTATCCTGCCCTCCACCATGAGCACAGTGTCAAGCCGCGGGTAGTGCAGACTCGTTCCCATATTTTGCCTCGTGCAGTTATACATATTCATACAACTGTTTTTAAGCCTATTCCCAAAAACAGGCACTACAGACAGAGGTGCGCCATTCATAATTTCAGCCTCTCCCTGACCCCCTTTTCATCTATGAAATTGCCTGCCTTTACCCTCCCGCGTGCGCACTCAATGCTCTTAACAGCTTTTTTGCTAAGTTTTGGCGCGCTACGGTTTTTCGCCACATTAATGAGTCTTGAGATTACCTCGTCGTAGCTTTCATCCAGGCATTCGCGGAAGCTGTCAAGGACGCGCTTGGTTTTTAGATGTATTTTTATGGTGCATTTTGCCATGCAAAAATGAGAGATTTGCGGTTTATATGCGCTTTGCAAGTAGGATTCCAGTGGAACTTCGTTCCACTGTCTGCCAAATTTCTGCGGAAATTTGCCATCAGCATTTTTGCAGTGGCAAAAATGTCTGATGCATTTTGCCTCGGCAAAATGCACATGCCAGTGGTTTCAGTGAATAAACTGCTAGCCTCTTCCGCTCATTATCCTTTTTGCCTCATCCTTTATACCGCCTGCCTGCTTGTCGGAAAAGCCCAGCGAGCGCAGGCGCTCTGCTGGCGCGCTTGCCACGTCTTTCACGAGAATTATGCCGGCATTGTGAAGCGCCTCAAAGCCCCTGCGGTCAAGGCGCGAGATAAGAGTGATTGGGTAAAGCTTGTGCTCCTCAATGCGCACCTGGATGGACTCGTCGCGCGGGAAGCTCCAGCCCAAAAGCTTCAGCCCAACGCAGTCGGCGTACTTTATGGCGTCGTAGGAGAATTTGGTGTTTGTGATGAGCCAGCCCGAGTCTATTTCAGGGTTTGCAGCATGCACGTCCAGGAAGCGGGCCCAAGAGTAAAGCGCAGTCTGGATGTGGCACTTGAGGTGCGAGGAGTTGTGGAACTTGCACTCGGCTATGAATTTCGTGGCCTTGTGCCCAGGCACTGCGGGTCGCGAGGCGACCACGTCGATTTCGTGCTGCACGCACTTGCCGTGCACAATCTGGCGCGCCTGCGCGGAATAGCCCCTGCCGGAAAGCGCCGCACAGGCGAATGTCTCAAACGGGTGGCCGTCTGGCCCGAACTTGAAAAGCGCCGCCTTGAGGCCAAAGCGCGCTGCCGCGCCAGGCTTAATCTCGCGCAGCCTCTCGAATGCCATGCCATAAATCTGCTCAGTTGTGATGCCGTTTTTCATGCGCGACTGAAGGGACTCGATGACTTCCTCTGCAAGCTGCCTGTTTGCCCCTGCGCGCGAAAGCGAGTGGCGCACCTTGTTGTAGTCCATCGGCTCCATGCTTCCGTCTGCTTTTCTCACCAGTATTTCCGCCATGCGACACGTTCGCAGGCAATGAATATAATTACTCGCTGGGGTCGCGGGGCGCTTTTTAATCCTATGCGCAGCATGCAAAGCCAAGGTGATAATGTGAAGTATATGATTGTGATGCTATCAGCTTTCGCGCTTTTGCTTGCTGGGTGCGCATCATCGCCGCCTGCAGCAGTTCCGGCAGCACCTGAAAACACTGCAACGCCATCCACCACAGCAGGGAACGCGCAAGTGGCTCAACCCCCAGCTGAGCTGCCAGTAAGCATGGCACTGCTTGCAGAGCACAACAAGGAAACTGATTGCTGGGTGGGCTACAACGAGCAAGTCTATGACATAACCACTTTCATCCCGAATCACAAGAACTACACTACGCTCATTGTACCGCTGTGCGGGACAGCCGATGAGTTCAAGAAAAAATTCGAGGGCAAGCACGGGTTGTCAAAGGTCAGCGTGCTTGAGGGCCAGCCACTCATGGGCGATTTGGATTCTCAATAGGCTTTTTATTCTTCCCTTCTTTTCTTTCCCCTATGTCAAGGCATGGGGCAAAAGGCACATGGAAGCACCCGGGGCAATGCCAGTGGGAAAAGGACAGCGAAGCTCGCTGGCTTAAGTGGTGGTTCCTGCCAGTTGAGATACTTGGGCTCATAGGCCCGCTTATAGGGGCTGTGATAAGCCTTCTCATCACTCTTGCATGCGTGTGGCTGCTGCAATTTGTAAACGTCATGCTGCAAAGCGAGCTGCTCACGCTTATGGTGGCTGCTGTTTACAGGAACATTACCTTATTTTTCGCAGTGCCGCTTGTGATTGGCTATTGCCAGTATTTTGCCCGCAGGTTCTACGTTGGCTTTGCCCTGCTCTGGCCGGTTGGCAATGCTGTCGGCTTTGCGTTTTCAATGTGGATACTTGCCTGGCTGCTGAGAACCATCGGCATGTTTGCCAATGTGCTTCTCTTGTCGCAGATAGGCTGTTTCCTGCGCGAGAATCTGCTGCCAATCTTTGTTTTGGTGCTGGCACTGGGCTATTTGACGGTGCTGGCTAGAAGGCGCTAGAAAATGAAGACGTCGTCTATTTTTGACTTCAGCGCCTTTGCCACATCGTGCGCAAGCCGCAGCGAGGGGTTGTACCTGCCCTGTTCGAGGAAAACTATGGTCTCGCGGCGCACTCCAGCCTTTTTCGCCAAATCCTCCTGCGTCATGTTGTAGCGCGCGCGAAGCTCCTTTATGCGGGTTTTCATCAAGAGCCCCCCCTTGAGAGCAGGTAGCACTTGATGAACAGCTGCGAGAGGAGCATGGTGAAAAGTATCACGCCGCCGAACTGTATTGCGGAAAGCCCCATGTAGCCGCTGTAGTCAAACCAGAACAGGATGGCAATCATCACGTAAGATACCCACCAGGAATAAGTGGTTGCGCGGTTGTGGATGGCAATCGTCCTCTCGTCGTTGAGTATCACTCCCTTTTTCCGGCGGTAGAAGACAATTGCGATCATTGTTGCGCCAATCAGGCAGGCAATTGCCATGCCCTGCACTGAAAGCCCGTCCTGGCTGTTGAGCGCCACTACGACCACGCCGGCAATTATGAAGGAGGCAAGAATGAAGGGCAGCTGCCTCCAGATCTTGCTTTTCATTGTGAATGAGATTGCGAACAGCCCTGCGATGGCAAGCGCGAATGACAATCGCGCGTCTATGAGCGCCGAGAGCAGCACGAGAACGGCTGCAAGAGCGGCAATGCCCCACTGCTCCTTCTTCCTGTTTTGCTTCATGTTTCTCACCTTTTGTTAGCCAAACATCACATTATGTTAGAAATATACAACATAATCTTTTAAAGCGGGCGGTTTGCGGGGTTGGCGGAGGGCGGAAAGGCTTATAATATGATATTAACATAGTATTAACTTGGTGTTAATATGGTGCAGGCGATTGTTGATATCGGCGCTGACGCAAACTACGTCATAAACATAGTAAAGGCAAAATATGGCCTGAAGGACAAGTCCGAGGCGATTGACAGGCTCGCGGCAGAGTATGCACGGGACAACCTGGAGTTTGAGCTTCGCCCGGAGTATGCCAGGCGCCTTAAGGAGATAGAGAAGGAAAGCAAGATCAAGGTGAAGGACGCCAGGGGCTATTTTGCCTCCATGAGGGAGTGAATGGCATATGCGCTGGAGGTAAGGGAGCATCTTGACAGGCTGTTTCGGAAGCTTGCCAAGAAGGATCCGGTTGCGCATGAGGCAGTGGAAAAGAAAACGCTCAGGATACTCGAAACCCCATATGCCTTCAAGCCCCTGCACGCGCCCATGCAGTGGAAAAGGCATGTGCATGTGATGGGCTCGTTTGTGCTGGTCTACTCAATTGACGAGGCGAGGAAGACGGTGGTGCTGGAGGATTATGGCCACCACGACAAGGTTTTCAGAAAGCATCAGTAGGGGTTGCCCGAGTCCTTTTGGAACTCCGCCTGCATGTCCTGCCAGGTGCCGCCCGTGGAATTCGCGTCGCGAAGCTTCCTGCAGCGCGCGGCGTCCTCTGCCTTGCCAAGCTTTTCAAAAAGGGAAGCGGCGCGCGTGTAGTCGCTGCCTTTTTCATATGCCGCTGCAGCTTCTGCTTCCATGGAAAGCGAGAGGTAAATCTCCGCCGCTTTCACAAAAAGCATTTTCCCCTCCAGTCGGCGTGCGCGCGCAAGAAGTTTTGCTTTTTCCTCTTCATCCATAGTTTCACCGCTCGCTAAATCTTGCCCACGAGGCCCATTCCGGGCTTGAGAGTCTTTGCGCCTGGCTTCCAGTTCATAGGGCAGACCTCGCCGTTGTGCTTCTTCACAAAATCAGCTGCCTGGAGCTTGCGGATGGTTTCATCCACGCTCCTGCCGATGGAATTGTCGTGGAACTCATAGGCCTTCACAATTCCGTCAGGGTCGATGAAGAACGTGGCGCGAAGCGAAAGCCCATCCTGCGGGATGATCGTGCCATAAGCTGTGCATACCCTGCGCGCTGGGTCGGCAAGCATTGGGAACTTGATGTTCTTTATTGTCGGCGAAGAGTCGTGCCATGCTGCGTGCACAAACGCTGTGTCCACGCTCACTGAGATGACCTCTGCGCCAAGCGCCTTTATCTCCTCGTGGTGCGCGGCAAGCTCTCCAAGCTCAGTGGGGCAGACGAATGTGAAGTCCGCAGGGTAGAAAAAGAGCACCACCCACTTGCCCTTGTAGTCCTTGAGCGATATTTTCTTCATGTCTCCGTCAATGTAGGCGTCCTCGGTAAAATCCGGCGCCTTGTCGTTTATTGCTATCATTTTCTCACCTTCCATATAGTGTTCGCAGCGCAGAGGTTTAAATCGCTTGCCTGCGCATGTGAGAGTAGGCAGGTGATATGATGGAAGCGCTAGAAGCAATAATGACCAGGAAAAGCGTGAGGGAATTTGGCTACCAGCCAATGCCAGAGGATACACTGAAGAAGTTGCTGGCAGCAGGCATGCAGGCACCGTCCGGGCGCAAGGGGATGCCCTGGCATTTTGTAGTTGTTTCCGACAGGGGGGCGCTCTCGCGCGTGAAGGAGTTCCATCCGCATGCGGCAATGGCAGCGGATGCGTCGGTGGGCATACTTGTGTGCGCGGACACTACCAATAAGAAAAGCAAGGAGTACTTTGCGCAGGACTGCGCTGCTGCAACCGAGAACATCCTGCTTGCCGCGCACGCGCTGGGAATGGGCGGTGTTTGGACGGGCGTTTACCCTAATGAACAGAGGATGGAGAGCTTCAGGAAAATGCTTGACATTCCCGCGCACATCGCGCCTGTTTCATTTGCGGTGATAGGCTTTTCGAAGAAAAAGGAAATCGCCGAGCCGCGCTATGACGGCGAAAGAGTGCACAATGAGAAGTGGTGAATGGGAATCAGAACAAAAGCATCTGGAAGCCGCTGCCGGGCTTTCTTTTGGTGTCCTCTTGCTTTGATTTCTGCCAGTAGCGTTCTTCGTCAGATGTGCCTTTTGCAACAAGCACCAGGATTTCGCAGGCGCCGGATTTCCATGCAGCTTCCACTGAATGATTGGTTGGGTTGTAAAGGAGGATTGCCTCAAAGCCTGCCATGCTGTCCTTTTTGGGGTGGTTGGTAACAGACACGCCAGGGAATTTATTGAAAAGCACTTCTTTTTGCTCGCCGGTCTCGCAAACCACAAGGCAGCGTCTGCCTTTTCTTTCGGAAAGCAGAGACCCGAGCAATTCCATCTTAGGATTCTCACCCTCCCCTAAAAGATAGGTAAACATGGGTTGGAGAATCTCAAGCATTTTCGGGCTGCGCAGCGTGCGTGAGCCGTTGGCATATTTGATTGCCGCTGCAAGGCTGCACGTCTGGATCATGTCGCGGAGGTGGATGATGCTGATTGCGGCTGAAAGGCTTTCCTGCAGGGTGTTTCGGATGCTGCGCTCCGCGACTATATAATCTCCTTCCCTGCGGATGAGGAAGCGCTTGTCGCTTACAGTGATTTCAAGATTGGCAGTTTTATTCTGCGAAAAAAAGCGGCGCACGTCGTTGAGATGGTACCACTCAAGAAAAACGCTCCTTTTGTAAAACTCTGCGCACACCGTATTGAATTCCAGCCCGGCAATCGCCCTTGCCCTGAAAACTTCTGTGTTGGTGATGAGCGGGCTTTCCGCGATTTTTTTTGCAACTGAAAGCTCCTGGACAGTGAGGCGGGATGGAAGGTTGCGCCCAATTTTCCCATATGCCTGCTCCGCGCGGCGCTGCGCCATGCCGTTGAGGGCGCCACCCACTTTATAGAATGGCAGCGGCAGATCGATTTTCAGCTCAGTGCGCGGCACTTCCTTCCCTGCGCTGATGGAGAGGTATTTCCTGCCCTTGAATTGTCTTTGCTTTTTAACAGTCAGCATCAGAAAACACCATAGTTATTATAGGTGTATTTTTACGGAAGTTGTTTATAATGCTTTCCCTAGGGAGAAGAAAATGAATAGCCCTGACAGATGGAACAAAGCGAAGCTGTGCAACAGATTTCGAGCGGAACGCCGCTCGAAAGCCAGGGCTATGAGCCAGAGCGAATAGCCCCTGGCAGACCGTCAACTGCGGAGCAGTTGGCGGGATTTTGCCCAGCGGGGCAAAAGCCAGGGCTACGACAGAATGGAGTAGCCCCTGGCAGACCGTCAACTGCGGAGCAGTTGGCGGGATTTTGCCCAGCGGGGCAAAAGCCAGGGCTACGACAGAATGGAGTAGCCCCTGGCAGATTCGAACTGCCGTTGCCGGGTTCAAAGCCCGGTGTCCTTGGCCGCTAGACGAAGGGGCTGCCTTGCCGCGCCTGCACAGAATTAGCATTGCCTTGTAATATAAAACATTGCTGGCTGCGCGCAGTGTTAGTACTGCCTTGCAATGTGGGCGATGACTGTGGCGTCCTTGCCGCAGGCAATGCACTTGCCGTGCGCGCGCTCGTGCTTGTCAAACCTTGTGCCGCGCACGTTCGCGGCGCACTTCTCCTTCACTGCGTTTGCGCATTTTTCGCCTGGCTTTTCCATTGTGCAAAATGGCACTGCGACAATTTTCCCTTTCTCAAGCTCGGAGGCGAGGGCTTCCATGCTGTCCGCCTTGGAAAGGCGCGCGTCGAACTCCTTCTGCGCCTTTTTCTTCATGTCTTCCAGCATGCGCGCACCCTCTTTCAAAAGCCAGCTGCAAAGCTCGTCCTTTTTCACCTGCGCCTTTGCCTTGATGTCGCGCCTTACAACGGTATAAACGCCGCTTTCAGCCTCTCGCGCACCCACCTCAACCCTGAAGGGAACGCCTTTCATTTCCCATTCATTGTACTTGAAGCCAGGCGTGTTTGGAGAGAAGTCTGCCTCCGCACGGATGCCTGACTTTGCCAAGAGAGCAACTACATCTCGCGCTGTTTTCTCAATTGCAGCTTCGCAGCCTTTCTTTTGGATGGGAACCACGATTGCCTGCGTTGGCGCAAGCAAAAAGGGAAGCACAAGCCCGGCATCATCGCCGTGCACTGAGATGATTGCCGCATAGATGCGCGAGATGCATGGGCCATAGCAGGTTTGCCAGCAGTATTCCGACTCGCCTTTCTCATTGAGGAACTTGACATCAAATGGCTTGGCGAAATTCTGCCCAAGAAGGTGAGTGGATGGAAGCTGCAGCACCCTGCCGTCAGGCATCATGGTGTCTGCAGCGTAGGTGGAAACCGCACCCGGGAACTTGTCCCACTGCGGCCGCTCGAAGAAGATGAAGGGAACTCCGAATTCGCCGGTGATGACGTTTGTCGCCATTTCCATGTCCTCTTTCACCTGAGCCCGCGCCTCTGCCTCTGTGGAAAATGCGTCGTGCGACTCAATCCAGTAAAATTCGCGCGAGCGGATGAATGGCCTGGTTGCCTTTGTTTCATAGCGCCACACCTGCGAGGGGTGGTAGATTTTGAGGGGCAGGTCGCTCTTCCCCTGTATCCAAAGGGAATACATCTGGTACATTGCAGTTTCAGATGTGGGGCGCATGGCAAGCCTTTCCTCAAGCTTGTTGTCGCCTGCATGCTCCACCCAGAAGACCTCGGGGATGAAGCCCTCCACGTGCTTGCTTTCGCGGTGGAAGTTGCTCTCGGGGATGAGCGCAGGGAACCAGGCTGGCTTGTGGCCAGTGCGCTCAAGCTCTGCCTCGTAAATTGCATACATCCTCTTCATGCTGGCAACGGACCAGGGCATGAAAATCACAAATCCCTTGACGTTGTAGCGCAGGTCGCAAAGCTTGGCCTCCTTCGTGATTTCGGTGTACCATTCGGAGAAACTGGCTTTTTTGCTCTGCATGGGTTGATTTCGGGCAAAAAGAATAAAAAGCGCGGGAGCATCTGCAGCAGGGCAAGCCTTTTATGGCAGTTGTAAGAGTAGTATATACATGTCGTGGGAGGTAAAGGGAGTCATCTATCCTGGCAGTCATGGCAGTGTTCATATTATAAGGGCAAAGAAAAGCCTCAATGCCCGCCAGCCCAAAAAGAGGCCATTTGCATTTTTCCGCAAGGTTCTTGCCGAGGGTCGCGCAGGCAAATGCAACGACAATGCACTTGCCTGCATTGACAAGAGGGAGTACAAGGATGCAATCCAATGGCTCGACAAGGCATTGCGCCGCGAGCCGCAGTACCTGCCCGCGCACATCAACAGGGGGGTGTGCCATTTCAGGCAGGGAAAGAACCTTGCCGCGGTGCTGGACTTCAAAAGAGCAATAAGAATCGACCCTTACCACACAAATGCGCATTACAATTTGGGGATACTTTTTGCCAACAGGGGATGCTACAACCTCTCCTTGCAGGAGCTAAACGGCATGTTCTGGAACGACATGGCAGACGTAAGCGCGTTTTTCAACATGGGCAATGTGTATGGCCTGAAAAGAGAATACGGGACAGCGGTTACGTATTATGATGCTGTGCTTGCCATTGACCCAGAGCACAAGATTGCGCGGAGAAACCTGGAAGAGGCGCTGTCCGCCCTTGCCGAGCGTCAAGACAAAGGTATGCGAACAAAATGAGTAGCAAGCGTTATAAGCCGTCCCTGGGAACTCCTTGATTGTTCCCTATGGAACAAACAACTTGGTGGGGAGAATGGCAACTACAGCCAATGTAATCCGGCTTTACCTAAGGCGCAGGCCGCAGCTTTTGTCCATGGTGAACAATGGATTGTGCAACTACTCAGCGCTCGCGCGCAAATTGCAGCGAGAGATTTTCCCTGGGAAAAAGGGCGAGTTTACGGCGATAAAAGCCGCGCTTTTGCGCATGGCGCGCGACACGCGCTCGCAGGGCATGGACTGGGAAAGGGGAGTGGAAAGGATACTTCACGCAAGCACTGTGGAGATACGCTCTGACGTTTGCGTGGTTTCCTCAAAGAGCGGGATTGGCGTGCCCGTCATCGCAACTTCCAACAGCAAGTCCGGCGTGATGAGCGTGGTGGATGCTTCTTACGCAAAGCAGCTGAAGAAAAAGGGGCTATCGGTGATTGGCGACCTTACGCTCATAATATTGTGCAGCCCGCGCGGCCTGGAGGACACGCCAGGCTGCGTGTCAGTCATCTTAAACGCGATTGCCGCCGAGGGCATAAACGTGCTGGAGTTCATCTCCTGCCACACGGACACGCTGATGGTAGTGAGGAACGCGGACGCCGTGCGCGCGTACGGTGTGCTCAACGGGCTGATTGGCAAGGAATAGGCGACCTTGCGCAGACAGCAGGCAATTTAAACCTTTCATAAGCAAGAGATGCCATCTTCTAGGTGAATATTGATGGGTAGCTCACTTGATTTCGTAAAGCCGATACTCCATTTGCTTCCTGAGGTGTCTCCGCCTGGCGCGGCTCCGCCGTTGCGCGAGAAGCTGATGTGGACTGTTGTGGCGCTTGCCATATTCTTCATAATGTACAATGTCACTGCGGCAGGTGTTGCGCCGCACACTGGCACTTCGGACTTTTTGCAGGTGGTGACGGCTTCGAAGATAGGTTCGCTTATCACGGTTGGAATCGGGCCCATTGTGCTTGCCTCAATCTTCCTGCAGCTTTTCGCAGGCGCCAAGATAATCAACGTGGACATGAGCGACCCTGACCAGAAAAAGACCTTCCAGGGGGCGCAAAAAGTGCTTGCCATACTGCTGTGCTTTTTCGAGGCGGCGGTTTTCGTGATGTTCGCGCGCGTGTCGCTCATCCCGCTTTTCCCAGGCATGGGGGAAGGATTGATGATTGTGGACGGCGTGCAGCAGATGAATGCACCTTTCACCATGGCACTCGTTATTTTGCAAGTCGCGCTCGGCTCGCTCATACTTTTGTACCTTGACGAAGTGGTGAGCAAGCACGGGATTGGCAGCGGCATTTCGCTTTTCATCGCGGCAGGAGTTTCGCTTGCAGTGGTGGGCGGAAGCTTTGTGCTTTTCGGCCAGGCGGCGGAAGCCCTGGCGTCAGGGAGCGCGGAAGCGCTGCCAACTGCCATACTTGCACTGCTTCCGCTGTTCTTCACCGGCGTGGTGTTTGCGGCTGTTTCCTATGCGGAGGGAGTGAAGGTAGAAATCCCGCTTGCGTTTGACCGCGCGCGCGGGCTGGGAAGCCGCTTTCCCATAAAGTTTCTCTATGTTTCGAATATTCCGGTCATTCTTGCCGCCGCGCTCTTGCTGAACATGCAGTTCTTTGCAATCAGCCTGCAGAACCAGCACCTGTGCGTCACAGGCAGCTATGACGCTGACGCACTGGGCTTTGACAAGTGCAACGGGGGCTTTGACCTTGTTCCTGCAATCGCATTTGTGGACTCGGGCGGCCAGCTTCGCGACGGGTTGTTTTACTTAGTTTCGCCGATTTATCGGCCTCTGACTGGGGATTATGGTGTTTACTTTGGGCACTTGATAAACGGCACCACGCCGATTTACAACACACCGGAGTGGCTGCACGTGATTGTGTATATAATATTCATGATGGCGCTGTGCGTGGTGTTCGGCCAGTTCTGGGTGGAGACCACAGGCATGGGCGCAAAGGAAGTTGCCGAGCAGCTTGACAAGTCAGGCCTGCAGATACCTGGCCACAGGCGCGACACGAGGATTGTGGAAAGCGTGCTGTCAAGGTATATTCCATACATCGTGGTGCTGGGAAGCGCATTTGTCGGGTTGCTTGCCGCGCTTGCGGACATGACCGGCGCGCTTGGCACAGGCACGGGAATATTGCTTACAGTTGGCATACTTTACAGGATGTACCAGGACTTGGAGAACCAGAGGATGTTTGACAACTACTCCAGCCTTGGAAGCATGCTGTCGTGAGGTTGAGTGGGATGGTAGTTGCAACCAAAGGAGTGAAGACGTTTGTGCTTATGGGCTCGTCGGGCTCGGGCAAGAGCACAATTACTGGGCTTTTGCGCGACAGGCTCGCCAAATCGGGCATAATGTACGTCAACGGCGGAGATGAGATGAAAGAAAACGCCGTGCGCCTAGGCTACACTGACGACCGGGACAAGCTGAAATACCTTCCCAAAGCGCAGCAGAATGAATGCCAGAAAATCATGCTCGACAAAATTGCCGGCATGGACGGCTTTGTTTTCTTTGATACTCACGCATCTATACGGAACAAGGACACCGGCGAATACATCAACGGAATCCCGCCTGAGCGTGTGCCTGACCTGAACATACAGGTGATTTTCTACCTGGATGTCCCTGCACTACAGGTGATTGAGAGGCGCAATAAGCAGCAGCTTTTGCGTGCACGCGACCCCGAAACCGAGGAAACTCTGGGCGCCCAGACAATCATTGACGTGAATTTCATGCGCAGGAACGCGCAGATTGCCAACGTGCCGATAATAATTGTCCAGAACCTGGAGGATCGGCGGGAAAAAGCAGTTGGGGAAAAGGCGGCAGATGCCATCTGGAAGTTCATCCGGTCTTTCCTGCAATAACGGTGTTCATAGTGCTTTTTGACCTTGCAAACTATTGGATATTCATTGTGCTTTGCGCCATAGCCTACGTGTCGGTCACCATGACAGTGCAGGCAAGGGTTGGCGGCAAAAACAGGATGAAGACGCTGCAGGAGGAAATGAAGGACGTGCAGCTCAAGCTCATGGAGGCGACCAAGAGAAAAGACACTGTTGAGAGCGACCTGATAATGAAAAAGTACTGGGACCTGACAGGCGAACTGATGAAGATGCAGTTCAAGATGTTCGGCCTTTTGATAGTGATATTGTTTTCATTCATGGCGATTTTCCCCTATTTTGAGCCCGGTGGCATGGATGACATCAGGGCGCAGCTTTTCGACGACGGGCTTGCGGCGCACTGCGACTTCGCCGCTGGCGACGGGATTTACTCGGGATGCTTTGCAATCCCCGCGGATGCGGCAAAGGGCGCGTGGGTGGCAGATGTTTATCTTTTGTCCGATACCAATGAAACCCTTGCGAGGAATGCCACTGCGCTTTATGTGGAAGGAGGGGTGCCGGAGGACATCTGGCCGCAGGTAAGCTCCCAGTCAGGAATCATTGACGGGCTGCTTGGCAAGACCGCATACCACGTCAGCCCGAATGCAAGCGTGCAGAATGCCACTTTGGGGCAGCAGCTGGAGATTTACGCGACCGTTTCGCCAGAAAAGCTTCCGCAGGGCGCAAGATTGGAAGGCGCGCTCAACTTAGGCACGTTCTATTACGTTGATTTGCCATTCACAATACCTTTAATAAACATCCACCGCATAATCGGCTCTTACGGGGTTTTCCTCTTTGCTGCGTTCGGAATAAGCATCGTATACAGCATAGGGAAAGCCATTTACGCTAAAGCAACAAAAAAGAAATAGAGGTGCAATTTATGCCGCTTCCAAAAAACCGCTCAACATCCATGCGCAAGGTGCATGTTCGCACGCCCAAAGGCGGCAAGACCATACACTACAGGAGGAGAAAAAAGGGCAAGCGCCACTCCTGTGCGGTCACAGGCGCCAAGCTTCAGGGAGTGAACTCAAGGCACAGGGTTGCAAAGAGCATGAGGCGCCCGAACCGCAAGTTCGGCGGCAACCTGACCTCGGCAACTTCCGCGCGCGTGATAAAATTCGCCACCCGCGTCCGGGAGGGCAGCATGAAGCTTGAGGAAGTTGACGTGAGATTGCTTTCGCACGTCAAGGGACTGTTGACAAAAAAATAAGGAGGCTGGCAAATGATAATCTGCATCTCGGGATTGTCAGGGAGCGGGAAGAACTCGGTGGGCGAGGAAGTTGCAAAGCTTCTCTCCCTTCGCGTGGTGAACCCGACGTTCAAGACGATTGCCGCGAAGCGGAAAATGTCGCTCATGGAGTTCCACAGGAAAGCGGAAAAAGAGCATTCCATTGACAAGCATTTTGACGCGCATTTGATTTCCGAGGCGAAGAGGGGCAACTGCGTGGTGACCACGTGGCTTGGCCCGTGGATGGTGAAGAACGCCGACCTTCGCGTGTGGCTTTATGCCCCGCGCAGCGTGCGCGCAAAAAGGGTTGCAGGCAGGGACGCAATGGCGCCCGAGCAGGCGCTCATGCACATAGATGACAGGGACGAGAGCAACCACCATCGCTACAATGAAGTGTACAAGATAGACATTTACGACCACACGCGCTTTGAGCTCGTGATAAACACGGAAAGATTCAGGCCCGCGCAAACCGCGCAGATAATCGCTGCGGCTGCGCGCGCGCTTGGCGGGAAGGCTGTGAAGAAGGCAGCAAAGAAAATAAAGAAGAAAGGCAAGAAAAAGTAATTGGCGTTTGATTGGTGTCACACTCCCACGCCTAAAGGCTAGGGGTGCTGACTGATTTGGAAAATGTTTGGCAAAGATAATCTGCCTTTACCCATGCCCGAAGGGCATGGGCTTCGGGCGTGAGAGTGTGATTTGAATGGCAGCCATTGAAGTTGGAAGGATTTGCGTGAAGACAAAGGGTCGCGACTCGGGCGAAAAGGTAGTGGTCACGAAAGTGCTTGACGACAATTATGTGATGATCAGCTCCCCCGCGCGCAAGAAGGGCGACAGGAAGTGCTCGGTTTTGCACCTTGAGCCAACTGAGACCAAGGTCTCGGTCTGAGTTTTCTTATTTTAATTTATTTTTTTAATCAGCGGAAGCCATGTGAGAATTTTGCCAACCTTTTTAATACAGTTATAATATGAAAAATATTATGCAAATATCTAAGGAAACTAGGACCCAGGCAGAGAGAGCATTGTGCAGAAGAGATGGGGCTGAAACGCTTGGCAAGATGTTTAAGCAGGGAGCTCTGACTAGGCACTTTGCCCTGAAGGAAATCGGGCGTTCAGTGCTGGAGTACAATAAATTCTACAGGATAGAAATACTGTGCGAAGTTGCAGATATCAGGAGAGCGGAAGTGCGCAAGATTGCAACCGATATTTGCAATAGGCTGCTGAAAATCGGAGATTATTGCCTAGCGAAAGGCAGGCCGCACAAGGCATCAGAAATAGAAACAATAATAGAGAACATTATTTGCGACCACGGGCTTGTAAAGGATGAAGAAGGGAATGAAAGCGAGCTGATGAAAGCCAAGATAGGATTCATGCTTCGCATAATGGAAAAGAAAGGCGACGACAATTACCCATTCATTCGAGATCATTACAAGAGACAAGGATACGAAGTGTGAAAGCCCGGTTCTTAACCAGATGGCCGCCAAATCGAAACCTATTTAAGCGCGCGAAAGAAGAAACCTCCCGCTGCCTATCCACGGGTGCTTTTCATGGTGTCTGACAAACTTAATGAGCTTCTCCGCTGCTCGTTTGTCATACTGGACAAGCCGCGCGGCCCGTCCAGCCATGAGGTTGCCGCGTGGGCGCGGAAAATACTTGGCGTGAACAAGAGCGGGCACTCGGGAACGCTTGACCCGAATGTGTCAGGCGTGCTTCCAGTCGGGCTTGGCAAGGCGACACGGCTTCTTCCTTTCCTTACGACGAGGGACAAGAAATACGTGTGCCTCATGGGCACGAAAAAGCCCCAGTCAGACGAGCAGTACATGGCCATGTTCAGGAAATACACAGGCACAATCACGCAAACTCCGCCGCGCGAGTCCGCCGTGGCAAAGAAACCGCGCAAAAGGAAGGTTTATTATATTAAGCCCATCCAAATGAGACCCAATACAGCCCTATTCGAGGTGCACTGCGAGGCTGGAACGTACATTCGTGTGCTGGTTTCAGACTTTGGCAGGATTTGCGGCGGAGCTGAAATGCTCGAGCTTCGGAGGATTGCCGTTGGCAATATTACCGAAGATTCGGCGCATAACATTCAGCAAGTATCCGACGCAATATGGGCCGCACGGCGAGGGGAAGAATCCGCCCTGACGCGGTATCTCATTCCCCCGCAGGAGGCGTTGAGCCTCCGGAAAGTCGTGCTGCGCAATTCCGCCGTCGAGGCGGTTTGTGCGGGCGCACCGCTTTACGCACCCGGGCTCGTGTCTTGTGACGCGGGAATAAGCCCGGACGAGTTCGTGTCTCTCCTGACGGAGAAGGGCGAATTCATTGGCGTTGGGCGTGCGGGCCTCCGCTCGGATGAAATGGGCGCACACAAGTCAGGCGTGGTTTGCACGCCTGTGACAATAGTGATGGAACGGGGAAAATACCAGAAGGAATGGTAGCCCTGGAAAGCAAGGATTAGCGGTAATGGAATACAAAATATCGGTGCCGGGGTCGCCAACTTCCAGAGAAGTTGGGGAACTCGGCTTCGAAGAAGCCGGGGTCGCATAACCTGGTAGTGCGCACGCCTGGAAGAACCCTTTTCGGCGCGCCGAAAAGCGTTGTGCGTTTTGCTTCGGCAAAACGAACATGCGAAGAGTGTAATGCTCTTCGCACATCACGGAAAAGGGAACCTGCAAGCGTGTGGTCGCAAGGCCATATGGGTTCCGGTGACCGCTTGCGTTTGTTTGAAAGCGCTTGCCGCCCAAAAATCCCATTCCCGGCGTATTCCCTTACAAGGACGGAAACAAGTCATGTTCGACGAGAAGGTGAATGATTATGGCTGAAAAACATGAGAAAGGCGGCGAAAAACCCCATGAAAAGAAAGGCGCGCACGGCTTTAACCGCAGCGCGGCCGACAAGCCAGTGCACAAGGGAAGGCCGCAGGCGCCCCAAAAGGCGATAATCTCTGCATCAGGCAAGGAAGTGCGCGGAATCGTGCGCCTGGCAGGGTGCGACCTTAAAGGCTCGCTCCCGCTGCGCCGCGCCGTGATTTCGGTGCGCGGAGTGGGCCTAAACATGGGCAAGGTCGTCTCAGAAATTGCGTGCACGCAGCTCGGGATAACCGACAAGACCATGATTGGCGAATTGTCAGAGCAGGAAATCGAAAAGCTCGAGCACATCATGCGCAACCCATCGCAGTTCGGCGTGCCTGTGCGCATGCTCAACAGGCAAAGGGATCTGGTTACTGGAAATGATTTGCATTACATTAGCTCGGAACTTGTCTACGTTGTGAAGCAGGACATTGACCATGAGAAGGATTCTTACACGTGGAGGGGCTACAGGCACACTTATGGCCAGAAAGTGCGCGGCCAGAGGACACGCTCAACAGGCAGGACCGGAATGACGGTCGGAGTGCTGAGAAAGGCAGTGCTTGCAAAGGCAGGCGAGTCTGCAGCCGCGGCAACTGGTGCAGCAGCACAGGCAGCCGGAGCAAAAGCACCGGCAGGAGCAGCAGGCACAAAGGCGCCCGCGGGCGCAGCGCCGAAAGCCCCAGCTGGAGCGGCAGGCGCAAAGCCTGTAGCAGCCCCTGCCAAGAAGGAGGCGGCCACCAAGTAAGGTGGCGCCCATTCGCCATAGGCGAATAGGGAGAAGAAGTAAGCGGTGATTTTCATGGGTGACCCAAGAAAAGCAAGGAACAAGTACGAAACCCCGCGCAAGGTGTGGGACGCTGACCGCATAGGAAGGGACAAGAAGCTCACGTCCGAATACGGCCTGAAGAACACGAGGGAGATATGGGTGGCGCTTGCACAGCTGAAAAAGGCAAGGAGCGGCGCCATGAAATACCTTTCGCTTGGCGAGGCTGGCGTGGAAAAGGGCAAGCCGTTGATGGAAAGGCTCATCAGGCTCGGCATTGTGCCGCCCGAGGCAAAGCTTGACGATGTGCTCGCGCTTTCTGTTGAGAACTTCCTGGACAGGAGGCTGCAGACGCGCGTGATGAAAAAAGGGCTTGCGCGCACGCCCGGGCAGGCAAGGCAGCTTGTCACCCACGGCTTTATCTCCGTCGGCGACAAGTGCGTGACCATCCCGTCTTACGTGGTGAGCGTGAAGGAGGAGCCGCTGGTCTCATACTACAAGGCAATCGATATCAGCGTCCATGTGCCGGACAGCGATGCTGCAGCGAAGAAAGCGGCAGCGCCTGCGGCTCCGGAAGCTGAGCCTGAGAAGGAGGCGGAAACGCCGAAGAAGAAAGAGCACGAGGCAAAGGCGCCCGTAGAGACTGATGCAGCGGCTCCCGAAGCGCCCTCAGACGCAAAGGCAGGAGCTTGATTGGTGGTATTTATGACTTCAAAAGAAGCTGACAAGAAAATCGAGGAAGCGAAGGTTGCCGAGGAGGCCAAGAAGTCGCCTGCGGACAAGCAACTTGCCGGCGCACCGACAAGTGCTCCACTTGCGCAGCAGCGCAAGTCGGACAAATCGCCTGCTGAGCAGGCGAAGAAGGAGGCGCCTGCAGCCAAGGAAGAGCCCAAGCCCCCGGAAACCCCGCCGGAAGGAGGGGCGGCTGCGCCTGTGTCCGCAAGGCCTGTTAGGCGCGAGTACAAGTGGGCAGTGTGCCACGTGTACTCCTCGAAAAACGACACGATAATCACAGTCACGGACATGTCAGGCGCTGAAACGCTTGCCAAGGCGTCCGGCGGCATGATAGTCAAGGCAGACCGCGAAGAGGGCAAACCCTATGCGGCAATGCAGGCTGCGGCAAAGGTTGCAAACGAAGTGAAGAACCGCGGCATAACAGGCCTTCACATAAGGATACGCGCGCCGGGCGGCAATGGCGCAAAAACGCCAGGCTCGGGCGCGCAGTCAGTGGTCCGCTCGCTTGCGAGGATGGGGCTGAGGATCGGCAAGATAGAGGATGTCACGCCCACTCCGACCGACACTACAAAGAGGCCGGGCGGAAGGAGAGGCAGGCGCGTGTAGCGCAAAGAGGTGTGCACATGAACATTGAAGTGGCTTCAGAAAAAGGCAACAGGATGGAATTCCTGCTCAAAGGGGGCTCCACGTCGTTTGCAAACCTGCTGCGCAGGTTCGGCATAGGCCAGGTGCCTGTGTTCGCAATTGACTCGGTAACGTTCTACGAGAACAGCTCGTCCATGTTTGACGAGTACCTGGCGCACAGGATAGGCCAGGTGCCGCTGCTGTCAGACTCTGCAGGCAAGGCAAAGGACGAGATACTGCTCACGCTTGAGGCAGAAGGCCCGTCCACTGTCTACACCAAGGAGCTGAAAAGCACTGACTCGAAGATAAAGTCCGCGCTGGACAATGTGCCGCTTTTGAGGCTGCTCGAAGGGCAGAACCTGCGGCTTGAGGCAAAGGCAAGAAGGGGGATTGGCAGGCAGCACGCAAAGTGGCAGGCAGGCCTCATCTCCTATGAGATACTGGATGGCAAGGACTTTAGATTCAAGGCTGAGACTTTCATGCAGCTTGAGCCGCGCGATTTCCTCTCCGCAGCAGCGGATGTGGTGATTGCAAGGTGCGAAGAACTTGACGAAAAGCTCTCAGAGGTCAAGAAAGCAAAGGGGGAATGATTAGGGATACATGCGTGGGGGTGGCAGAGCTAGGTCAAATGCGCTAGCTTGAGGGGCTAGTGCCTTAGGGCTTCGAGGGTTCAAATCCCTTCCCCCACATGCTGCTAACAAGAAGAATGAAGTGGTGTTTTTATGAGAAAGGAAAAATTTTCGCCGAAGAACCTGTTGATATCCGCGGGCATTCCGCCAGAGGCAAGGAAAACGCCTTTCTGGAAGCGCGTGCTTGAGCTGCTCTCTGCGTCCTCGCGCGCAAAGTGCGGGGTGAATGTGAGCAGGATTTCGGCAAACGTAAAAGAGGGTGCGATTGTGGTGGTGCCTGACAAGGTGCTGGGCGCAGGCAAAGTGCTCCCAAAGCTGACGGTCGCGGCAGTGGCATTCTCCACCACTGCGAAAAAGTCCATTGAGGATGCGGGCGGAAAGGCGATTTCCATAGTGGATGCGGCCAAGAAGAACCCGACCGGCAAGGACGTAGTGATAATTAAGTAGGTGAATGATATGGTGACAATTGACGCATCCGGCGCTGTTGTTGGAAGGCTTTCTGCCAGAGTGGCAAAGCTTCTGCTTTCCAATCAGCAGGTTGAAATAATCAACGCTGACAAGGCAATCATGGCAGGCTCGCTTTCCGCGGCAAAGGAACATTACCTTTCGCGCAGGAGCCAGAAGAACAAGAGGACGCCCGAGGACTCGCCGGTCTGGCCGCGCGTCCCGCACCTGCTTCTGCGCAGGATAATCCGTGGCATGCTTCCGCACAAGAGCAGGCGCGGCCGCGAAGCCTATGCAAGGCTGAGAGTGGTGGTCGGCGCGCCGGACAGTCGTTTTGCGGAGCAAAACGGCGCCCATTCGAGCCAGAGGCTCGAATCGGGGGGAGCAAAGGCGCAGAAAATCCCCGAGTCTGCAGGGGACAAGAAGAGGGTGACTTTCACGCTTGAGGAGCTTTGTTCAGAGCTTGGCATCCGCGCGAATAGGTAGGTGATATTCATGGTGGCTAAGAAAAAGGCAAAAAAGAAAAAGGAAACGCCCATGGTGTTCCGCGGCAAGCGCAAGGAGTGCATTGCCCGCGCAAGCATAAGGAAGGGCAAGGGCGTGGTGCGCATCAACTCAGTCAGGCTTGACGCGATTGACAACAAGTACGTGCGCTACATGATTGCTGAGCCACTCGGGCTTGCGCCGGAAGTGGCAACCCAGGTCGACATCTCGGTGAACGTGATGGGCGGCGGGCAGATGGGCCAGGCGCAGGCATGCAGGACTGCAATCGCCCGCGCGCTTATCGGCTTTACGGGAGACGACGCCCTGAAGCGCAAGATGGTGGAATACGACAGGTTTATGTACGCAGAGGACAGCAGGCGCGTGGAGCCCAAGAAATACAAGGGGCCAAAGGCGCGCGCAAGGTTCCAGAAATCTTACAGGTGAGGTGTGCCCATGTACTTTCCAATAAGATGTTTTACCTGCGGCGCGGTGATTGCCGACAAGTACGAAGACTACGCCAAGAAAGTCAAGGAAGGGAAGAACCCGGCTGAAGTGCTTGGAGAGATGGAAATAGACAGGTACTGCTGCCGCAGGATGTTCCTCTCGCACGTCGAGGTCATGGACAAGATCATGAAGTACAGGAAGAATTGAACAGCATCATGTGGATGGGGCTGTTTGCCCCATTACAAGATGGGGCCATGGGGTAACCTGGCTAGCCTTCTAGCTTGGGGTGTTAGAGATTCGAGCGATCCCTTGACTGAGGTTCGGGGCTCCGAAAATTCAAATCTCGATGGCCCCATATATCGCCATGTGCGCATGGCGAGCATTCGCCGAAGACCCCTTCGGCGGATTTTATTGTAACTTCGGTTGCGCCGAGAGTGGCGGGACAACAAGCGCCTGCGGAAAACCGGAAAAAAGGTGAAAAAAATGGCAGATAATTTCCTGATAAAGCAAGAGGCATACCTTGAAGCAGGCATACATATCGGCACCAAGCTCAAGATAGTGGACATGAACCGGTTCATCTACCGCGTGAGGAACGACGGCCTGTACGTGCTTGACCTGAGGAAGATTGACGAGAGGATCAGGATGGCGGGCACATTGCTTGCCAAGTACGAGCCTGGCGAGATTTTGGTGGTCGCCTCGAGGACGTATTCAGGCAATGCCGCGTCAGTGTTCGCGTCTGTGACTGGCATCAATGTGTTCCAGGGAAGGTTTATCCCTGGCATATTGACCAATGTCTCGCGCGCTGACTTTGTGGAGCCCAAGCTGCTTATTATCTGCGACCCGAAAAGCGAAAGGCAGGCAATCGTTGAGGCAGGCACCATGGGAATACCGATTGTGGGCCTGTGCGACAGCGACAACGGAACCTCTTTCATTGACTGGGTGATTCCGTGCAACAACAAGGGAAGGCGCTCTTTAGCGCTTATCTTCTACCTGCTTGCGCGCGAATACCAGATGGGAAGGAACAAGATTGCGTCCTACGATGAATTCACAACGACGCTTGCCGCCTTTGAGGCAGAGCCCGGCGACGAGGTTGCAAGCGCGGCAGCCGCGCCTGCAGCCGTGCAGGCCGAGAGCGTGGCAGCGGCAAAGCAGGAGGAACCTTCAGATGCAGCGCATCTGGAGGGACAGTCGCCGAAGGCGAGTGGAAAAGCTGAGGCAGAGGCGCCTTCTGAAGCAGCCGAGCCTGCCGAAAAGGCAGAGCCGGCACCCGAGGCCAAGAAAGAAGAGGCTGCTGCCGAGCCTTCCGAGAAGAAGCACGCGCACAAGAAAAAGGAAGAGTAAGTTTTCTTCTTTTTAATTTTTGGTTTTCCCTAGCCCAGGCTCAATTGCACTTTATCGCAAGCGGCTTTGCGCCCATCTCGCTTTTCGCTATCTGCTGCCCATTGATGTATTCGGTGTAGTTGAAGCCGAAATTGCTTATCGTCACCGTTCCTCTCGAAGAGCTGCTTGCCGCGCTGCACACCGATGTCCCCGTGAACCTGCCGCTTTCCGTGTATGTCCTCACGCCAATCCCTCCCCTATAAACTGTGCCGAAATAGCTGTGCGAATAAAGCTTTTCCTCGCCCGGTGCCATGTAATAGATGTCAGAGATGCTTTTCACGCCAGCCGTGCCGTCGCAGGAAGCGTCGCAGTAGATTGTGGCCGACCCGCTGCCTCCCCCCGTCATCGCGGTAATGCGTATCGGGTAAACGCCGGTATTCCTCAGGCGGAGATACAGCATCGAGAGGTTGCCGTCACCGGTTCCCCCATAATTCATGGCGCCCATCTCAACAACCGCAATCGGGCTCGCGCTCGACCAGTACGTTTTGCTCTGAGTCTGCTGCGCGTCACTTGCCATTCCCGGGAAGAAGCCGAGCAGCGCGACCGAGACGAGGGCGACGATTAGCACGACTGCGAGCAATACTAAATATTCTGTGGCTCCCTGCCCCTTGTGTTGCGTCATCCTGTTTTCACCCGTTCGCGCGCAAAATTAATTGAACAGCGAGTTGCAGTTGCGGTAGTCGCTGGTGCCGTTCGTTATGAGCGAACAAAGCGTGCTGTTGTAGTTCAGGCGCGCTGACTGGTAGTAGCACTTGTCGCGCCAGTCAACGCTTACCACCGACGGGCAGTCCTCAGGCACCGGCCCCTCAGCAGGGTAGAGGATGGCGCCGGAACAGCATGTGTCCTTCAGGTCGTTTGTCCAAAGCAGGTTGCAAAGCGAGGGCATTCGGTTGATTTTTGCCGACTTGAAGTAGCAGTCCGCGCGGTTGGTGGACTCGATTATCTTCGGGCATGCATCAATTGTGGCAGTCTGTATTGAGTAGCTCTTGTAGCAGGCATCGCGCTGTGTCTCATAGAGTGGCTTTTGGCAAATTGCAGAGTCGCGGCCCCGGACGGCAAAGTAAAGGTAACAGTTGTTGCGGTAGTCGCTGCCCGCAGTGGCAAGCCCGCATGCTGAGACGTCGCCAATCGCCTCTGCCACCCTTTCTATGCACAGGTCCTGCACAGGCTGGAGCGGCGCGTCAAGGCACACCGCAGGGCTTTGCGCAACCAGGGCAAGGCAGTAGTAGCGGTCGTTCTGCTGCGTGATTGCCCCGCAGGCAAGGTCGTCAGACTGGTTGAAAGCGTATGCTGCAAGGCAGGCATCGCCCTCGCAGAGAGAAAAGTCCTTCTTGTCAAGCGCTATGCACAAGCTGCGCTCGCTTTCATCTGAAATAAGCATGCACGGCGGGAGCACTTTTCTGAGGCAGGCTGCCGCGGCGTCCGTGTTGTCTATGAGGTTGCAGATGCTCTCGGATTTTTCGCGCACTGCGTTTGCAGTCAGGCAGGAAAAGCGGATGGTGGAACTTGACACCTGCTTGCAGATATCAAGGCTGCTGTTTGCAAAGTGGGCAAGGCAGGAGTCAAGCACGTCGATTGAATATATGCTCTTGCAGTATGTGGGGTCGTCCTTTTCAGCGGCAAGCGAAGAGAAGCAGTTGTCGTTCTGCACGATGTTGCCCGCAGAGCATGGCTGGGCAGCAACGGTCGTGTTTTTCACCACGGGCGGCGCGGGCGGGGCAGGTGGCTCGTCCACCACCACCGGCGGCGCCTGGGACGCGCATCCGAAGAGCAAAATCATTGAAACTGCAAATATTGCAAGAATGTAATGTCTCATCCAGTCACCGATGCTTCTTCGGAGGCTGTATTTTTAATCGTTGCCCACTCCAACCATTGCGCGGAGATGGCAGAGTCAGGTCAAATGCGCAGGGCTTAGGACCCTGTGGCCTAGCGCCTTCGTGGGTTCGCACGAGTGAAGTCTGCGAGGATTTCCCTCTGGCCCAAAAATCCCTCTCTCCGCATTTATTGCTGACAAGACGAGGTTTGCCATGTTTGTTTGCCAGGCGTATGCCGATAAGAAAGAGGGAGAAGATAACAAGCGCATGGGAGTCAAGATACGCAAGAGCGCGGATTTCCTTGCGGCGGCAATGACAATGCCGGACGAGCAGTTCGCCTCGGCCATTGAATCGCTTGAGCGCGAGTTTAGGAAGCAGGGAGTGAGCAAATTCATGTCCACGCTCACGCCCGGCGCGCAAAACGCAATCAATGCAAGCTCTTTTGTCTGGGGATATGAGAATGCCGCAAGATACGTGCAGAACGCCATGAAGCTGGATGAAGTGAAAAACGCGGCCAACACTGAGCAGAGAAGCAAGGCGACCGTGGAAAGCGTGCAGCAGCAGGCAGGCGCGGAGACCAAGGTGAAGGAAACCACCACTTTTGCATGGGGATACTACAATGATGACATGAAACAGTCGCAGGCTGTTGCTGGCGTCAGCGAAACAGTCAAGGAAAAGGAGAAAACAAGAGAGGAGATGCAGCAGCAGTCCGGGATAATCATGCCCCTGAATGCTGCAGAAGCCGTTTCAATGGGGCTTTCAACCAGCTCGAGCACGCCTGAAATGCTTTACTGCTCTGCAGCAGGCGAGGCAGTGCATGAAAGGCACCTGCAGGAGCAGGAGGAGCAGAAGCGCATCAGGCTTGAGAGGCTGGAAAAAGCAGTGCCTGGCGAGCCCAGGATAATCGCGCTTACACCCGAGGAGTCGCGCATCCGCGTGGCACAGGAAACGCAGAAGGAGGCTGAGAAGAGGGTTGAGGCGCTCATCCGCGAGCACGATGGCGCGGAGAAGCAGCTTGAGGCCGCGCTTGTGAAGCTTGATTCTGTGAAGGACGAGCGCGAAGCTGTGAAAAAGACCGCGGCAATGCTTCCATCCGAGCTTGCGCGCGCAATCCTTTCAGGAAAGGGGAAGTACGCAAAAAGGAAGGTTGTGAAAAAGAAGCTCCTTGCATGGCTCGCTTTCTCAAGGAGCGGGAAAAAGGTACTGTCCGGCCTGTCATTGGGCAAGCTATTAAAGATTGCATCGCTATCATCGCTCTTCAGGTAGGTTGATGGGAGAAATAATCGCGCTTATTGAACTTTCATTTTTCGTGGTGCTTGCGCTTTTGGGCACCGTGCTGTCAATCAGGCTTCGCCAGCCCTACGTTGTCGGGCTTCTTGTCCTGGGAATGATTGCCGGCCCAAATGCGCTTGGCCTGGTAAACGACCAGTCGCTCATCGATGCTTTTGCGCAGCTTGGCGCAATACTCCTCTTGTTCACAGTCGGGATAGAATTTTCCATCTCGCGCATGCTGCGCTCGGGCTTCCGCGCAGTGCTTGTGACGTTCTTCAAGATGTCCATTCTCTTCTTCTTCGGCTATGAGGTGGCGCTTTACTTCGGGCTGGACCTGACCACGTCGCTTTTCGCAGGCGCAATGGTGGCAATCACCAGCACCGCCATAATGTACAAGATTGCGGTGGAGCGGGGCACTGCGAAAGACACGCTCATGCCGTTGCTGTTCTCCATGCTCATCGTTGAGGATTTGGTGGCTGTCGCGGCGCTCACTTTCTTTTCAAGCCTGTCAAGCGGCGCGCCCAGCTATGACGACAAGATATATTCCGTGCTGATTTCTCTTGGGCTTCTGGGGGCATTCTACTTCTTCGTGCGCAAGCCGGCCGCCAATGCCATGGTGAGGCTCACCTCGAAATTCAACGAGGAGACGCTCATATTCGTGTCCTTCACGCTTTGCATGGTCATGAGCTTTGTGGCTGACTTTTTCGGCCTGTCCGCGGCAATAGGCGCGTTTTTGGCAGGCAGCATAATTGCGTCGCTCCCCAATTCGCGCACCATTGAAAAGACGATACGCCCACTGCTCCTTACCTTTTCCGCGTTCTTCTTCCTGTCGCTTGGCATGCTGACTGCGCCTGCCGCAGTGCTGCAGAATATTGAGCTTGCGTCTGCGCTCTCGCTGGTCTTCATAGTTGTGTGCTTTTTCTCTGTCCTCACGCTGCTTTATTCCACCGGCGCAAACGGCAGGCGCGCGCTTTTCGGTGCATCTTCCATGGTGGTGCTCGGGGAGTTCTCGCTTATCATAGCCTCCACTGCCACAGGCGAAGTGCGGGAAATGCTGCTGTCCATAGGCTCTTTCGGCGTGGTGGCGACCGCGCTGGTGTCCTCGTTCCTGCTTTCAAGGCAGGAAAAGATTGAGCGGCTTGGCATGAGCCTCATCCCTGCATCTGTGCTTGCGACCGCGCGCGCGTTTGCCCAGTATTTCTCAGGCCTTGTGAAGGATTTCTCGCCGAATGGCGGATTCTGGCGGCTGTCAAACGTGTGCTGGCGCTGCGTGAGCGCCAGGCTTGCGGCAATTGCGGCAATAGTGTTTGCGGTCGTGGTGGTGCGGCTCGGGATTTTCGTTGCGGGCTTGCCGCCAGAGGAAGCAGCTGCAATGCGGCTGGCAGCCACCGTCATTGGCGCAGTGCCTGTTGCATATTACGCCTACATGATACTGCTGGACATCAAGCCTTTGCTTGACGCGCTTTCCCGCTCGATTGCGCGGCACAAGAGAAGCGCAAAGGACGAAAGCATCATGCTGCGCGACATTGCGGCAGGCGCGTTCTTCCTCCTGCTCTCCCTTGTCATCCCAGATGCAGTGGCCTACCTGCAGCTGCCTGGCTTCTTCGCGCTTGCCGACGAGGTTTCATTCCTGATTGCGTTCCTGTTTCTCTGGGACCTCGCGGCGCACGCGAATGAAATGAGGAAGAGAAGGCAGGGAAAGAAGTAGTTTTTTCAGGATAGCAGCGATAGCTTTAAAAAATGAAGTGGGAATAAAGTGGGAATAAGAAAAGGTGCTATGATGGTGAATTCGGAGGAACAGGCAAGGGATCTGCTTCACACTGCCTAGCCTAATCCCCGTTCCCCTCACAAGAAAAGCGATTTCTGATTTTTTGGCAAGCCGCAAGGCTCAGGAGGAGGGCGCGAGGGAAATTGCGTCAAGGATAGTTGAGGATGTGCGGCTGCGAGGCTTTGATGCTTTACCTGGGTATTCGCGCAGGCTGGATGATTTTGCCCTTACTCGCGAGAATGCCCAGGTCTCCCAGCAGGAAATTGCAGATGCTGAAAAATCCCTCTTGCCTTCTCAGCGGGAAGCAATGCTGGAAATGAAGGGGAGAGTTGATGCTTTTGCGCGCGTGCAAAAAGCCTCGATGGGAGAAGTTTCCCAGGAAGGGAAGGACGGAAGAACTTCCCTTAGGTTTGTGCCAGTGGAGCGCGTTGGAATTTATGTGCCCGCAGGAAGGGCGCCTCTTTTCTCCTCCCTTTTCATGGCAGCAGTACCTGCCGCAGTCGCAGGAGTGAAGGAAATCGTTGTTTGCACGCCGCCGCAAAAAGACGGCAAGGCAAATCCTTTTATACTTGCGGCTGCGCGCATGTGCGGAATTTCAAGGATTTGCAAGATCGGAGGGGCACAGGCAATTGCGGCAATGGCTTATGGCATTGAGGGCATGATGGCGAGAGTGGACGTGGTTTGCGGGCCAGGCAATGCATATGTTAGCGCTGCAAAGCAGGCAGTTACAGGAGAAGGAGTGAGAATAGACGTGCCTGCTGGCCCGTCAGAAGTGCTGGTGATTGCAGACTGCTCTGCAAACCCTGCATTTGTTGCAGCAGACATGCTATCGCAGGCTGAACACGGGGCAGACAGCGTTGCCGTTTGCATCTGCGAGTCAGTTGGCTTGGCACGGAAAGTTTCAGCTGAGCTCTCAGCGCAGCTTGGGAGGCTGCCTGAAGGCAGCCAGGCGCGCGCTTCCATTCCAAAGTGGAGCAGGATATTCGTGGCAAAAAGCACGGGCGATGCGATTGATGCCGCAAATGAGCTGGCACCTGAGCACCTGGAACTTATGGTAAAGGATGCAGAGGGGCTGCTGCCGCTTGTGAAAAATGCTGGTGCAGTGTTTGTCGGCACTGGCGAGGCTTTTTGCGACTATGGAATGTCAGGCGGCAACCACATACTGCCCACGAATTCAGCAGCAAGGGCATGGGGAGGGGTGAGCGTGCAGGCTTTCGGGAAATGGATGTATGTTGAAAGCTTGTCAGGCGCTGCGCAGAAAAGGCTTGCAAAAACCTCTGCGCTACTTGCAAGGATGGAAGGGTTGGAGGCGCACGCAAAAGCGGCGGAAGCAAGAGAGGGTGACTGAGATGGGAAAAATCGATAAAATGGTGCGAAAAGCCGTGGCACAGCTTGCGCCATACACTTGCGCGCGGGATCTCTACAAGCAAGCAGGCGCATTTCTGGATGCCAACGAGAATTCGTTCGGAGGAAGCGTGGGGCCAGTTGAAGAAATCCCGCTCAACCGCTATCCGGATTCCGACCAGAATAAGCTAAGAAGGGAAATTGCGCGCTACACAGGCGTGCAGGCAGGCAATGTCCTTGTTGGCAACGGCTCTGATGAGATAATAGACCTGTGCGTCCGCTCGTTTGTGGATGCAGGGGACAATGTCATCAGCCTTGAGCCTGGCTACTCGATGTACAGTGTCTGCGCAAAGACGCAGGGAGCGCAGGTGAGAGGAGTGCTGTTGGACAGGCAGTTCCAGCCAGACTTGCAGGCAATTGCCTCTGCGAGCGATGAGAATACCAAGATGGTGTTTTTAGTGTCCCCGAACAGCCCTGTCGGGATTCCTATGAAAAAGGGGCTGATAGTGCAGCTGCTTGGGCAGACGGAAGTAATAGTGTTCGTGGATGAGGCATACATAGAGTTCGGCGGCGAAAGCTGCGTTGACCTCGTGGAAAAATACGAGAATTTGATAGTCTCACGGACTTTTTCAAAGGCATGGGGGCTTGCCGGGCTTCGGGTGGGATATGCGGTCTCCAATGAAAAAATAATTTCCATCCTGCGCAGGCTCAAGCCGCCCTACAATGTGAACGTGCTTTCAGGCGCGCTTGCCACGCGCGCGCTTCAGAGCGGGATTCCCAAGATGGAGGAAAACCTGGCAAAAATGAGGGCGGAGAGAGAATGGCTGCGGAAGGGGCTTGAGGGGCTTGGCTTTTACGTATTCCCCTCAGTCTGCAATTTCCTTCTTGCAAAGCCGCCTCTCGGCGCTGCGACTGCAACAATGATACAGGAGGAAACCGCATCGGCAGGGCTGGTTGTACGCGACCGCTCGGGAATGCCAGCGATTCCAAACACGTTTCGGATTACCATTGGAACTCCTGGGCAGAACAGGAAGCTGTTAGCCCTGATTGATGGGATGGTTGCGCGCGGAGGAGGCTATGACTGCGTGCTTTTCGACATGGACGGAGTGCTTATGGACGTGCGGGATTCCTATAGGAAGGCGATTGAGAATGTGGCCAACCAGTATTTTGAGAAAAACAAGATTGCCGCGCAGATAGGACAGCGGGAACTTTCCGAGATAAAGTCCATCATCGGTTTCAACAATGACTGGGACGCAACTTATGCGCTTGTGAGGGCAGTGAAGGGCAAATTTGACATCGGCAAGGCAGAACCGCTGACCTTGGAAGAAAAAAACAGCGTGCTTTACGCTGAACTGAAAGACAGTTTCCAAAAGGAATACCTGGGCGGGCTTATGCAGACGGAAACGCCCATGGTTTCCAAAAAAAAGCTGGAGGCAATCGTGGCATCTGGAAAAAAGATTGGAATTGTCACCGGCAGGCCGCGCGCCGAAGCGAAATTTGCAATACAGAACAGCGGCTGGGAAGAATTGTTCCCCAAAGAAAGCATGGTGGCGCTTGAGGATTGCGAACAGGAGAAGCCCTCGCCGGCGCCGCTGCTTCTTGCCGCTCAAAGGCTTGGCGCAGCCCGCCCGATATACGTGGGCGACACTGCGTCCGATGTTGCCGCGTGCAGGGCTGCGAAAATGCCATGCATTATAGTGGGCAGTGAGGCGAGAGGGGACTGGAATGTGCTGAAAACCGATGAAATTTTGGCGGTGATAAAATGAAGCGGGCTGCAAAAATCAATAGAAAGACCAAAGAGACGGGAATTTCACTTTCCCTTGCAATTGACGGCAGCGGCAAGGCAAAAGTGGACACTGGCATTGGGTTTTTCGACCACATGCTATCTGCGTTTGCAAAGCACGGGCTGTTTGACCTGTCGCTTTCTGCAAGGGGAGACTTGGAAGTGGACCAGCACCACCTTGTGGAGGATGTTGGCATTGCGCTTGGTGAGGCATTCTTGGAAGCGCTTGGCAGCAAGCGCGGGATGGCGCGCGCAGGCTGCTTTGCCTTTCCCATGGACGAGTCACTTTCGCTGGTTTCGGTAGATTTTGGCGGAAGGAGCTCGCTCATATTCGACGCGAGGTTCCAGAGAGAATCCATCGGCAATCTGCAGTCTGACCTGGTGAAGGAATTTTTCGCAGGCTTCATCCAGGGCGCGCGCTGCAATGTGTGCGTGCGGCTGCTTTACGATGGCAATGACCACCACAAGTGTGAGGGGATTTTCAAGGGATTTGCGCGCGCGCTTTCACAGGCGTGCGAGGTGAAAGAGAGGGCAGGCGGGCGCCTGCCAACAACCAAGGGGATGATATGACAAGTGAAACGATAAGGATTGCAATTCCGAGCAAAGGGGTTCTTTGCCAGCCTGCGCTCTCCATGCTTGCAAAGGCAGGGTTTGCTGCGCTTGACAGCCCGCAGGACACTCTTTGCGCGCGATGCGAGGATGGGAGGGTGAAATACCTGTTCGTGCGCGCGCAGGACGTGCCAAAGTACGTAGATAGCGGAGCTGCTTATGCAGGCATAACCGGCTTGGACATGCTCTCCGAGACCGGCTCGCGCGCAAGAAAGGTGATGGAACTGGGCTTTGGGGAGTGTGAAATAGCTTTGGCCGTGCCCGAGGCTTCGAAAGTGAAATCGGTGCGCGAATTGGCAGGCAAAAGGATTGCCACTAAACTTCCATCAACTGCGCGCAGGTACTTGAAAGCAGCAGGCGTGAAGGCTGAGATACTTGAGCTTTCAGGCGCAACCGAGATAGCGCCTGCCGCAAACCTTGCCGATGCTGTGATAGACCAGGTACAAAGTGGCAGGACGCTTCGCGCAAACCGCTTGAGGAAAATAGATACGCTTTCGTCCTCGTCCGCTTTCCTTGCGGCAGCCAGAAGAAAGGAGAGGGCAAAGGAGGAACTCCTGTCCGAGATTGTGCTGTCGCTTGAAGGCGTGCTGCGTGCGCGCAGCCTGAAATACCTGGTGCTCAATGCGCCTTCGGACGAAAAGCTGCGGAGGATACTGCGCGTGCTGCCTTCCATGGAAAGCCCAACGCTCATGAAGCTTGCGAAAAAGGGCGAGTGGGCAGTCCAGACGGTTGTGGAGTCAAGGCAGATCCCATCAGTGGTGCGCCGCGTGAAGCTTGCAGGGGGCAAGGACATGCTTGTCATGCCGCTTGAGAAGGTGATCCCATGATTGCCATACTTGATTTTGGCTCGGCAGGCAACATTGCCTCGGTTGCAAATGCATTAAGGCGGGCAGGCGCAGAATGCAGGATAACCCCCAGTCTGGGCAGCCTACAGGGAATTTCAGGGCTTGTCATTCCCGGCGTGGGCTCGTTTGCCGCAGTGCCAGGCCTTGTTTCCGCGCTTGGCAAACAACGCATAGGCGTGCCTGTGCTTTGCATCTGCCTTGGCACGCAGGCGCTTTTCAGCAGGAGCGAGGAGTGTGAAGGGGTGCAAGGGCTTGGCATCATCCCAGGAAGCGTGAGGAGGCTTAAGGGTAAGGTGCGGCTCCCGCAGCTTGGCTGGAACCGCATCAACATTGAAAGGCAAGACCCGCTGTTCGCAGGGATTGAAGATGGTGAATACTTTTACTTTGCCAACAGCTTTGCAGCGTTCCCAAAAGATAAGGGAGCAATTCTTTGCAGCACGCAGTACGGGCAGAGGTTTGCCTCTGCTGTGCGCGAGGGGAATTTTTGGGGAGTGCAGTTCCACCCTGAAAAAAGCGGAAAGGCAGGGCAGATGCTGATTCGAAACTTCATCTCCATTTGCTCCGGCCAAGGCAGTGCATCAGTGCCTTCAATAGACATAATGGATGGGAAGGCGGTGCGCCTGCTACAGGGAAAGCAGGGGACGGAAAAAGTTTTCGGGAATCCAATTGCGCTTGCGAGAAAATACGAGAAGGCAGGCTTTAGGCTCATCCACATTGTGGATATGGATGCTGTGTTTGGCAGCAAGAGCCAGCTTGCACTTCTTAGAAAAATTGCCTCTGCTTGCCCGCAGCTCAAGATACAGTGGGCAGGCGGCATGAGAAGCTTTGAGGCTGCGAAAAGGGCGCTTGCCTGCGGGGCAAGCAGGGTGGTTTTTGGGACAGCGCTTGCTTCCTCGCCCAAGCTTGTGCAAAAGTGCTCTGAGGAATTTGGCAGCAACAGAGTCTGGGCTTCGCTTGACTTTTCAGGCAAGCCAGCAAGGATGATGGTGAAGGGGTGGAAGAAGGGCACTTCGCTTGGCTTGAAGGAGGCAGTGGGGCTTGCGGAGAGTTGCAAGGTTGGCGGGCTGGTGATGGGCTCAGTTGATGTTGATGGCATGCAAGCGGGGCCTGACCTTGCCCTGCTCTCCAAGGCGCGCAGGCTCACACGGCTGCCTCTTGTGCTTGCCAGCGGCATGCGCAACCCTGATGACGTGAAAGCTGCGGTGTCGCTTGGCGCAAATGGGGCAATGCTGGGGCGCGCGCTATATGACAGGAGAATTGGGATGGAGGAGTGGACATGCTAGCAAGACGGATAATCCCCTGCCTGGATTGCGACGTGCGCAATGGGAAGGTAGTGGTGCTCAAGGGCACTGCGTTCAGGCAGCTGCGCTTCGCAGGCGATCCAGTGGAGCTTGCGGAAAGATACCAGGATGCTGACGAGCTGGTGCTTCTTGACATTGGCGCCACTGTACAGGCGCGCGAAACATTTCTGCAGACGATTTCAGATGTGGCCTCAGTGTGCTCCATTCCCCTTTGCGTTGGAGGAGGGGTGCGGCGCTTCGAGGACTTTGAAAAGCGCATAAAGCAAGGAGCTGACCAGTGCTCAATCAACACGGCTGCACTGGAAAATCCCGGGCTAATAGCAAAATGCGCATCTGAGTTCGGCTCGCAGGCAGTGGTGGTGGCAGTGGATGCCAAGCTGTCAGGCGGGAAATACTATTGTTTTGCGCGCGCGGGCAAGAGGAGGACAGTGTGGAAGCTTGGGAGCTGGCTGCGAGAAGCTGAAAGGCAGGGAGCAGGCGAGATACTGCTCACATCCATAGACCGCGACGGCACTGGGAAGGGATTTGACATTGGGATGCTTCAGGCTGCCTGCGCTGCCACCAGATTACCAGTGATTGCCTCTGGCGGCTGCGCAAGCGTGGATGGTATTGTTGAAGTTTTCCAGAAAACCGAGGCATCAGGAGCGCTTGCTGCAAGCATCTTCCACTTTGGCAGAGCCACGGTGCAAGGCTGCAAGCAGGAGTTGCGGAGGCAGGGAATTGAGGTGAGAATATGAAAAAATTGGCAGACAAGAGGCAGGCGGAAAGATTTGCATCAGGCTTGCGCTACTCAAAGGAAGGGCTATTGCCGGTTGTGGCGGCAGACTGCCAGACTGGCGAGCCACTCATGCTTGCATATGCGAACAAGGAGGCTGTGTTGCGCACGCTTGGAAGCGGGAGGGCGTGGTTCTTCAGCCGCTCGAGAAAATCGCTTTGGAGAAAGGGAGACACGTCTGGAAACTCCATGCGCGTGCTGTCAGTGGGTGTTGACTGCGACTCGGACGCACTCCTTTACAGCGTGGAGGTGCAGGGGGAAGGCAATGCCTGCCACGTGGAAAGGAAGAGCTGCTTTGTGCGGGCTTTTGGAAGAAAAACAGCTAGGTTTTCCCTTTCGGATTTGGATGCGCTCATAGAAAGCAGGATTGCAGGCAAAACACATGGCTCATACACTGTGAAGCTCGCGCGCTCAAGAAAGCTTGCCGTTACCAAGCTGCGCGAGGAGAGCGAAGAGCTTGCGGAAGCACTGGAGAAAAAAGGAAGGCGCGAGATGATCTGGGAGGCGTGCGACCTGTTCTACCACGCGCTTGTGGCGGTGCGCGCAAGAGGCATTGCGCTTTCCGACCTTGAGCGCGAGCTTGGAAGGAGGAGGAAATAGACCTGAACGGCGCTGCATTTATAAGCAACGCCTGAGAATTTGCTTTTGGTGATGCAGTATGGCGACCAAGAAGAAGGGATGCAGCCACGAGCAGCTCTGCCCCAAGTGCCTAGGACTTGCCTTTGGCCTTGTTTGGGGAATCGGGCTGTTCCTGACGGCATTGCTTGACTCGTCGACCGGCTGGGCCTCGACCTTTGTAGGCTCGATTGGCTCGGCGTACATCGGCTACGGGCCAAGCGCATTCGGCGGCCTGCTTGGGCTTGTCTATGGATTCATAGACGGCTTCATCGGCGGCTACCTCATTGCCTGGATATACAACAAGAAGTGCTGAGGGAAAAAGAAACAGCGCGGAAAGTTGCCTGCATTCAGCTTAGGTGCTTTGAGCCCACAGGCTCAAAGCCTAGCCAAACCTTCGCTGCGCTCAGGTTTGACTAAGCCCCCGCCAATTGAAACCGAAAGGTGGCAAAAATTGCCGGATTAGTTAATTTTTGAAGAATTACAGAGTTATAGATTATAGTAAAGCATATATATCCATTTGCTCATATCATGGCTCATGTCATTGGTCTTTATAGGGGGCGCTAGAGGCGCGGGCAAAACGACCAGCGTAACAAAGGAAATATCCGGGATTCCACCTAAAATAGAGCACATTGCACTATCAATAGGAGTCAAGGAGCATGCTGCACAGAAAGGCATCTTCAGGCAGAGAACGAGGGAGCTTTTACCCAATGTCCAGACAGCTTTGACTGCACAGGTAGTGCGCGAAGCAAAGGATAAAAGCGAATCCAAGATTGTGCTGCTAGACGGCCATTACACGAGCTCGTACTTTGTATACCCCCACGATTTCTTTCCCTGCCTGCGCGAAGTGGCGCACCTGTTCGATATATTTGTCCTTTTCGAGCGCAGCGCGGATAAGATAAAAGCAGCACACATACAAAAGGGAAAAAAGCCGCGCCCGGAAGACGTTGTGCGACTGGAGATTGCTGAGGAAAAGAAAGAAGCCGGCTATTTGAAGAATTTGACCGGCAAAGCGCTGGTGACAACAGCACCAGAGGATTTTCCGCATGTTCTGGAACAAATCGGAGTATTGCTTCCGGCTTATTATTTTGCAGGCAGAGAATGATATTTTAAGGCGATGCCGCGCCAGATCAGGGCTTTTTACATCAGAAAGATTCCAAAGTTGAACTCGTCTACGACGTAAGAAATAATCTTTAGCCCCTGCCAAGAATGTCCCAGTTTGGGACACTTTGAAGCATTATAGGCGTGAAAAGCCCTTCCCCATCAAGCCAACAATGGACACCTGACGTTTGTAGCCAGCCGTAGAAAGATGGTCTGTCCGCTCGCTCCAGCAACTTTTAGGCGATGGCAAGCCTTTAAAACCTAATCCGGCACAATGGAAATATTGCTTCCCTGCGTTTGCCTTTCCCGAAAGGGTCGGGCAACCGCAGGCTTTGCTCTACTTAAGCTCTCTTTGAATCTCCCTCAGCGGGCGTTTTCCAGCCGCATCCAGCAAACAGCCTGCGCACGCCTCATTATATTCATTGCAGGCAATTTCTTCACAAAAGCCAATTATCTGCCGATTTTATCGGCAACCTTTATAAATATGCACATCCATAAAGCGTCCATGGACGAAATAGCAGAACTTCTCTATCGCCACAATCCATGGTGGAGCGGAGAGGCCAAATCGGACCTTATTGAAAGGCCAGCCTATGCGTCCAAGCTGGAAGCGCTTGAAGAAAAACGGGACATTGTTCTGCTTGCCGGATTGCGGCGGGTTGGCAAGACAACGCTTTTGCGGCAGCAGATTTTGCATCTTCTCAAAAAGGAAAAGCCAGAGCATATACTGTATGCGCCGCTGGATGCCTATGGTTTTATGGGTCTGTCCATACATGACATCGTGCGCGAGTTCCGCAGGGCGCACCAGCTCGACATGAAGGAAAAGGCGCATCTTTTCCTGGACGAAGTGGCGTCCAAAAAGGACTTCCAGGTCGAGCTGAAGGATTTCCACGATAACGAAAATGTCAAGGTTTACGCCTCGTCCTCATCCGCCTCGCTGATGAAGGAAAAGGCATCTTACCTGACCGGAAGGACGCGCACTGTTGAAGTGCTTCCCTTGTCGTTCAGGGAATACCTCATGTTCCGGGGAAAGGGCGCCGCCCCCGGGCAAAGCCACCTGCTCGAGGCGATGTTTGACGAATACATGTTCGATGGCGGCATGCCGGAATACGTATTAAGCAGGGACCCAAACGACCTAAACAAGATAATAGACGACATCATCACCAAGGACATTTACCTCAAGCACAGCTTTGACAACAAAACCCTGCTGAGGGACATGTTCAAGCTCCTCTGTGAGAGGGTTGGCAAGCGCACCACGGTCTCCCGGCTTGCGAACATACTTGAGGTATCCCGCGACACGGTGTCCCGCATGATGAGCCACTTTGAAGAGACGTACCTGTTCTACTCGATTCCGATGTGCGGAACGCTCAATGAAAGGCTGAAATCGCCCAAGAAAACATACATTGGCGATGTCGGCCTGCGCAATATAACGACCGGTTTCCGCGACAAGGGGGCAGTGTATGAAAATCTTGTGTTTCTTGCGCTGAAAAACAGCGAGCCTTGTTATTATGCCGAGGGCGGAAGTGAAATTGATTTCAAGGCTGGCGGCTCGTTTGTCGAGGCAAAATACGGAAAAGAACTGAGCGACGGGCAGGCAAAGCTCATCGAAAGGCTGGGGAAAAGGCACAAAATAATCATGGCGGATGGCTACAAATTCTTCTACGAATAGGCCCGTGCCCTTCCGCGCGCGCTTCGCCAGGAAGTGGTTTGGCGCCGAAAGCGAGTTCAATTCTCCCGGCAGTTTTCTAGTTCTACGACGTAAAAAATGACCTAGAGCCCCCGCCGCTAGCCTTGATTGGGTCAAGAATCGCTCATTTAGCCTCGTCAAGACGTGTCCTGGCTCAAGAGGTTTAAATAGGCTGCTACAGGTACCTTTATATGTGTTTTTCCATAAAATAACACTATGAAAAAGGCAGCTATAGTGCCATCCAAAGGTGAAACAACCGCTCAACTTAGGGTTCTTGACCTTGCCAGTCCAGGCTGGCACACTCTTCGCACTTATCACGAGTCAATTGGGGGGCGAAAGATATCCTTAAAGGCTGTCGACTTTTGTCCAGAAAAGATGATAGTAGGCTTGAAAGATCCACGTATAAATATCACGGAAGCACTGAAGCGGGTTGATTTCACCCGGGCACAGGCCTCTCTTCCCAAATGCCTTAAGGAAGAACCATCCAATTATTACGACCACGTTCACTTCCACATGTTCACAACAACAGACGAAGTCACAAAAGGATATACCTTCCTTGATGAGAAAAAGACCATTGGCATGTTCAATGAAATCAATCGCATAATGAGGGGAGACGGGCTTTTCTTTTTCAGCGCAGATCACATGTTTACAATAGCATCCGAAAAAACCAAGGATCATTATTCGCACATGAGCTTTCTTCACAATACCGTGGGTGCGGCGTTTGAGGTTTTAGGATACGCAATGACAGAGCAAAACTCAAAATACATTCTTGATTCTGGCACCCGCCCAGAATTCAAGAAACTGTTCGAACTTTTTAAGCTCGAGGAAAAGACAGATGGGCGCCAATATTGGCCATACGACCTGCTGCTCGTCAATCTCTATCGCATATTCTCCCTTTTCAGCGAGGATTCAGGCAGTGCCGAGTATCTGGCAGTAAGCAGAAAGGCGCCTCAAATTCAGTAGGTGCAAAATCAATTTAGAAACGAGTTCAATTCCCTCCGAGGGAATTAAACTTCCTGTCAAGAAGCTCACGGGCATATTCTTGACCGAGCCTAGATTCCCCGGTTTTTCAAGGCTAATCGGAAAGCCGCTTCACGTCTTAAAAATCGTCAGAAGGAGAATCTTGGCTGAGTTGAGAAGCCCCCGCCGCTCGTCTTGAACGGCTCAAGAAGCATCCATCTGCTTCGTCGAGGGCTGGTCTTGCTCAAGAGGTTTATAAGGGCTGCTCTATTTTGCTAGAGGGTTGTGGCGTAAGTTTCGCCAATGATACCGCGTAAACTCATTTTTGGCATTATTGTGCATGACACAATATATTTGAAACATAGCAGATTTCCTAGGAAAATAACGGGGTGGTGACGCCCAGCGGATGGGAGAGACAGCATTATAAGCCATTATGTGCTAAAAATTATATAGAAATGTAATTCTATGTAATCCTTAGATGGAAAGGTGCCCGTAGCTAAATCGAAGCAGTGATTTTATGACCCATTTTGTGCTCCAGACTCGCTTTTTTCTAATCAGACATGCCGAATCTGAGGGCAACATTGCACAGAAATTCCAAGGGAGGAGCGATACTCCACTTTCCGAACTTGGAAAACGACAAGCGCTCCTATTACAAAAAAAGCTAGCGAATGAAAAAATTGACGTGGTCTATTATAGTCCACTTGTACGTGCGCGAGATACAGCTCAGATTGCTTTTGGTTCGAGACACGTCCCGATTATTGCCGAAAACATGCTATTGGCGCGTAATTTTGGACCGTTTGATGGACTGAAGCTGGATGAGGCAAAAAAGTTCCACCCACTTGCTGAAGAATTGTATGCTGGCCGGATTAGTGATATTAATCTTGATGGGGTCGAATCCATAAGTAGCCTACAAGACAGGAGCCTCGCTGCGATAAAAGAAATATCTTCGAAACATCAGGGTCAAAATGTCGCTATGGTTACGCATCTCTTTTGGATAAAGAGTTTGCTTAGCAAAATATTGGGCATCTCTTTCCAAGATATCCGAAAAATGCTCCCACCGACTGCATGGTTTGTACCCGCCGCCTCAATTACAATTGCCGACGCGAGATTGATTAATGGCACTTTGCAGTTTGATCTCAAAATGATTGGCGATGAATCTTACTTTTCCGTTTAGCAAATATCGGATTTTGTCGGAGCACGCACTATGCCGATTGAAAATGAATGATTCTGTTAATTTCCATGGTTACATCTGTATTTTTAAAATGTTGCATACTGTAGAAAATACTGGAGGTGGGCTTCGCTAAATAAAGGAAAAACCATTCGGATTATCTAAAAAGGGCGTATTTATGAAAAAATCTGTCACACAGACGCTGCGAACTGAAAAAAAAGATTTAAAATTTTCAGATTTCGATCAACACGTATTCAAGGATGTTTCGAAAGATCTACGCAAGGTATTCCATTCAAGATCATTTGTAGAGGGTATCTACACCAAATCTCTCGAACAGAAACTATCCGAGAGATATCTACGACCTGTTGCCGTAACAAACTCAGGAACCACGGCGCTTATTCTGGCATTAGACGTTTTGCTGAGAGAACGAAAAGAAGTTATAGTCCCCTCATTAACCTTCAACGCAACTATCCAGGCTATTATACACGCTGGAGGAGTGCCCGTGTTTGTGGATGTTGACGAAAAAACTTGGACAATTGACACTAAAGATGTTGCAAATAATGTCACTGAGAAAACAGGCGTAATATTGCCGGTTAATCTGTTTGGGGTTCCTTCCGATATCAAGGCACTACAAATCATTGCTGAATCAAACCATATACCTTTACTATATGATTCTTGCCAAGCTTTTGGATCTTGGACGCCATATGGCGAAATTGGAACATTCGGAGATATTGAGGTGTTCAGTCTTGACGCTACAAAAGTAGTTTCCGGTGGCCTTGGTGGCTTTGTCACCATGAAAGATGAAAAATATTATCGAAAAATAAAGAATGCAAAAAATTTCGGGAATAATGATGAAAAAATAGTCGTATGTAAAGGTATAAACGGTCGAATGTCTGAGTTTAATTCAATACTTGCGCTAAAGAGCCTCGAAACGGTAGACGCACGGCTTGTAAAAATAAAAGAGAACGTCTTACGGTATAATCTCGCATTTTCTAGAATTCCAAATATTCACTTCCAGGATATCAAAGATAGCAGGCCTGCTCAAGAATATTTTGGGATATTTATCGATGCTAATTTGGAAACAGTTAGAAGGATTATAGATAACCTTATTGGGCATGGAATAGAAACGCGAATCTATAATTCGACTTTAATTCATAGGTCAAAATTCTTCACTACAAAAAAACACACTCTTCCTAAAACCGAAAAAATGCATGGCAGACTATTGTGTCTGCCTACTCATGCAAAGGTAAACGACTATCATGTTGATTTGATGGCTAAAACATTGATGAGGTGCTTAAAATGAAAATACTCGGCATACACTCATTAACGCACGATTCCGGGGTTTGTTTGTATAAAAATGGAAAGATTGCATATGCTTTGGAAGAGGAGCGCCTCTCGCGCATAAAACACCACCCTGGCATCGAAATTGAGGGCAAGCCACCACTCTTGTCGCTTAGCTGGACTCTTAAGGAAGCCAATCTTCAATTAAAAGAAATCGACAAATTCGTGCATGTAGGCTGGAAAGGCGACAAATTTATGAAGCTGGACCTAGCAAGGGACAGATTCCGCGACTTTGCTAAGAGCCTTGATCCAGACACTACGAGAACATCTTTCGTTCCACATCACAAGGCGCATGCAGCGTCCGCGTACTATGCTAGTGGATTTGATGATGCATTGGTACTCGTTGTGGATGGTGCTGGGGATTGGACATCCACGTCACTCTATATCGGTGAAGGTCGAGAACTTCGAAAAGTTGATGAGTATCCACCTGACCAAAGTCTAGGATTCCTCTACAGCAAAGCAGCAAAAATAATCGGCTTGGGGGACTTTGGATTTGGAGAGGGGAAAATGACTGCACTGGCGGCATATGGCACCCAAATCCATGGGTTTCCCCAGATTATAAAAACAAATGATGGAAAGTACACGATTGAACAAGACTATTTCGATCATTTCATGAAATATAAAAAAGAAAACGGAGAGCTTACGCAATCCCAGAAGGATTTCGCATTCATGGTACAAACGGCGCTTGAAAATGCTATTATTGACATATTGAATTTTGCCCATAATAAATATGGAAAAACAAAGATTGCGTTTAGCGGTGGCGTAGCCCTAAATTGTAGACTTAATGGAAAAATCAGTGCACTTCCATGGGTAGATGATTTTTTTATACAGGCTGGTGCAAACGATTGTGGACTGTGTTTGGGGGCAGCATATCTTGGCGCTGTCGAATCAGGAGAACCAATTACTAAGATGAGCGATTCTTATTTAGGACCGGATATAAAAGATGAGGATGTGGGCAGCTTTGTTAAAAGCAATAAATTGCGTGCCAAGAAACTAAATGACGTCGCAAAAGCTTGCGCTGAATTGATTTCAGAAGGTAAAATTGTTGGCTTTATGCATGGGAGACTGGAATTCGGTCCAAGGGCATTAGGGCATAGGAGCCTTCTGGGGGATCCAAGAAATATCGATGTGCGGGATAAACTTAACATAATCAAACAAAGAGAGCCTTGGAGACCGGTTGCCCCAGCCATAGTTGATTCAGATAAGCAGTATTGCCAATTATCAAAGGCAACTGAATTTATGACGAAAGCATTGCCTATGAATGAGTTGGCTATCAAAGAGATACCTGCGGCATTACACGTGGACAATACTGCTCGGGTTCAAGTGGTTAGAAATAAAGATGACTTATTTTATACAGTCATACGCGAGTTTGAGAATATCACCAGTATACCGGCCATTCTCAACACATCACTGAATTCTAAGGGTGAGCCATTGTGTGCAAGTATTGAGGATGGCGTAAAGTTCTTCTTTACTACTCCAACCGATTATTTGATTATCGATAAATGGTTGATTGAAAAATGAAAATTGTTGTCCGTAACTGTTCAAAACAAAGTCGGAATTGGAATCAAAGATGAGTCACTGGGCGATCCTGTCACTGCATCAAAGACATGTGTGGGGCTCGCTGATTTGAGAGAATCCCTTCCGATGATGCAACCGTGGAAAGGCTAACTAACATTTGCGGGGTGTCAGAATGAATATATTAGGGATATCTGGAAGCCGGCATGATTCTTCTGCGTGCCTCATAAAGGACAAAAAAATCTTTATGGCCATTGAAGAGGAGCGTATCATTAGGATAAAGCACGCTTCTGGACGGAGGCCATTTATGGCGATTAACACATTACTCGAGAATGCGCACATTTCTCCATCAGATGTTAATCTAGTATCTTATTTTTTGGATCCATCTCTTTTTAACAGACAAGTGCTGAAATATGTGTTGTTCGATGACCCTAAAAGATATCTTCTGCATCCAAAAAATTACCACACAATCAGGTTTTTTTACAGAGGAAAACGATATGAAAATGACCTCAAAGATATGTTGCGAACACAGGGCATAACCGCGCCCATAGATTATGTCAATCACCATGTTGCTCATGCCGCCTCATCTTATTATGTAAGTGGTTTTAAGGACGCAATGGTCCTCGTTATTGACAATATGGGCGAACTCGATTCGACGTCAATATTTTATGGCAACGGTTCGAATTTAAAACTCATTAAATCGCAGAAAATACCGCACAGTCTAGGCATGCTATACGCAGCTGTCAGCGAATATCTTGGGTTTAAGCCTTGGGATGAAGAAGGAAAAGTTATGGCTCTTGCAGCGTATGGAAATCCCATCATCCCGGTTGATAAAATTGCAACGATCGGTGATGGATGGTTCAAAGTCAATAAGCCATTCCAAATGGTGCAAACAAGAAACTATGAAAGATGCTACGATAAAGAGCTATTACGGATGTTCGGTCCGGCTAGACAAAGGGACGAACCGATAACTCAGTTCCATAAGGATGTGGCGGCATCGCTCCAGAGGACGGTGGAGGAGGTTTGCAAAAATCTTGTTTCATATGCGCATAAAATTACTGGGTCGAACAAGTTGTGCGTTTCAGGAGGCGTCGCATTGAATTGCAAGACGAATGGAGAGCTATTAAAACTTCCGTTTGTGGAAGATATATACGTCCCTTCTGCGCCTGGAGATAATGGCTCTAGCTTGGGCGCCGCACTTTATAGTAGTGTTTTCCGCAATGGAACTCTACCCGAACCTTTGCATGTCGCTGGCATTGGACAAGAGTTTACGGATTCGCAAATAAAGACTGCTCTCGAATTGTCTGGATTGCCTTTCTATGAGACTAAAGATCCTGCAAAAGATGCTGCAGACATATTGCTGAAAGAAGAGATGGTCTTATGGTTCCAGGGCAAAACAGAATTCGGACCAAGAGCTCTAGGGCATAGGAGCCTTCTTGCCTTGGCGAGAAAAGAAGAGACAAGAGATTTTATCAACAGCAATGTTAAGCACAGAGAATTGTGGCGACCGTTGTGTCCATCTGTTTTGGCAGAGTGCGCAAACAAATATTTCAAAAAATTGTCTGATGGCAGATTTATGAATGTGGCATTCGATGCAACTGATTACGCTAAAGAACGGATTCCAGCAGTCATACATATAGACAATAATGCGAGAGCACAGCTAGTATATAAGGCAGAATCTGAAGTATTTCACAGTCTTCTAGAAATAATTGGTCAAAAGACTGGAGACCCAGTCCTGCTTAACACTAGTTTTAATGGGCGGGGGGAACCTATCGTAAACTCTCCATCCGATGCGATAACTACATTTCAATGCATGCCAATAAACTCCATGGTCATTGGAAATTACGTGGTTAGAAAAAAAATTCTTGACAGCTAAAAGGTAATAAAATATGAAGGAGATTAAACTGGATATCGGGTGCGGCTTAAAGAAACGCGCTGGATTTATTGGCATTGATAAACACCATCTACCTAGAGTTGACATTGTAAGTGACCTTGAGAAAGCCAAGCTGCCCTTTCCAACGAACAGCGTTGATAAAGTCGTTGCTTCGCATATATTCGAGCACATCCGAAACTACGCGCCACTCGTGGAAGAGCTGTGGCGCGTAATGAAACCGGGAGCCGTTCTCCACGTGAAAGTTCCAAATTATAAATCTGAGAATACGCACACTGATCCAACAAATGCCCGCATGTTTACGCTAAAAAGCTTCGATTTTTTTGATAAAAATAAACAGTCGTTCAAAGAATATGGCTGGCGTACTACGCATGCCAGATTTAACATTATCGATAGGAAAGAAACCAAAACGGAGCTCTCATTTGACTTACAAGCAAGTAAGAACAGGATATTGATGGTGGGACCGCCTTCTTCGATACATACTCAGAGATTGTACAACTCTTTGAATGAATATGGGTATAGAATAGATGTCGCTGCAAGAAGATTAAAAGGAATTGCAACTATTTCGCTGGGAGATTTTGCAGACAAGGAAAAGAGCATCTCGGAAATGCCCAATGTCATACGAGATTTGCTTAAAGAAGAAAGATATGATGTCGTCCATGCGCATTATGGAACCAGATATGGGCATGTTCTTACTGCGGTGCCAAGTGGGGTGAAGAGAGTCTTATCTGTGTGGGGCGAAGACGTTCTAGACGAAGCACTACATTCCGTGCACCTGAGGGAAAGACTTCTTCAGGGCATCAATTCATCTGATTATATAATCACCACATCTATGCACATGAAAGAAACAATGATGAACGACTATGGCATATCTGAAAGTAAATTTTGGATTATTCCGCTCGGGCATGGCCCAATTTTCAAAGATAAAGCAGTTGGCGAAGACTTTTACACTAAAATCGGACTGTCATATAATATTCCTATAATCACCAGCGCGAGAGTATGCAGACCGCAGAATAATATCGACAGAATCATCGAGGCATTTATAAAAACCGATCTCAATGTGCAATTAATTGTACTTACGGGCAACCTATCCGATCTGAATTATGTGCATATGCTAAAAGAGAAATCTGCGCATGACAAACGAGTCATATATCTTAACACATTAAATGAAAAGGATCTTTCCATGGTGTATAACATATCTGAAGCGATCTTGAGCATTCCGTACATCGACCAACTAAGCACGACGATTCTCGAGGCACTTGCATGTGGAACACCCGTTATATGCTCAAATATATCTGTATATCATGAAAGAATAATCCAGGAGAAAAATGGATTGTTCATCAATTCAGATGATGCTGAACAGCTAATAAACGCGTTAAAATACTTTTCAGATAAAACCCGAAAATATACAATGTCTGCTTATGCGAAAGAATCTGTACGCAATGATTCGTGGGAAGAAAACATAAAAACACTCTTGCGTCTGTATGATAATCCACAACACAATAAATGAGCATTAAACAGCAATGTAAATACGACTTGTTGCTGTATTCGTTCAACGACCAAGAAAGGAATTTAAACATGCATGTTCCAAGGTCGTTCTATGGACGAGTTAATCGCGCGATGGAAAAAAGATGAAAACACCGTTTTTCGTGGCTGGGATTTTTCATATATCCAAGAGAGAATGTTCATATCTTCTTTTCCATGGGATTATGAAAAAACCGCCAAAGGATTAGTTCTAAAATCGAATTCTGTCCTTGACATGGAAACGGGCGGGGGAGAGATTTTTTCTTCGCTAGCTCCATTTCCAAAACATGCCGTTGCCTACGAGGGCTATAAACCAAACATCCCATTAGCAAGAAGGAGGCTGGCACCACTGGGGGTCAAGGTTGTCAAGTGTACATCTGTTGACCATCTTCCATTCAAGAATGAAGAATTTGACCTGATTTTGAACCGGCATGGCGCCATCAATGGTGACGAGATTTATAGAATTTTAAGAAATGACGGAATTCTATTAACTCAGCAAGTGACGGGCACGGATAATTTACAGGACTTGGTCAAGGAATTCAAAGCAAAAAGAACGTTCAGCAATATCACTTTGGAGGAGTATGAAAAACAACTCCGAGATGCCGGATTTAGAATATTGAAGTCCAGAAAATGGACTGGTAAACAGATTTTCAAAGACGTGGGGGCAATTGCTTATTATCTTAAAGCAATTCCATGGGCAGTACCTGGCTTTAGCGTTGAAAACAATCTTTCGGATTTGAAAAGATTGCAGAGAAGACTCGAACAAAAGGGTAAATTGGAATTTGAAACGGCAAGATTTATGATACTGGCAAAAAAACCAACTAACTCAGGCAATGCCTCGACTAAGTAGGAGAGCACCTGGGCCCACAATCTTCAATCTTTTCCGCGCGAGGTATGACGCGAGGGCTTTGCCTGCGACCTCTCGCGCAGGACTATTTAAAGAAATGACACGGCTTTTGCGCGAGATTTTCAGCACTCCACCGAATAGGAATTTTGCTGAAACAGCCTCCAAAAACTCCTATGAATTATTGTCTGATACTATCAGCGAATACCTTTGAGCAGCTTAGGGCAGCTGCGCAGCACTAATATACTGGAGGCAATAGCTGCTCAAATATCAACGTTTAGATAGCGTTTATCGCGCAGGAAACGGCGTTTGAGCTGCTCAAAGTTGTTTATATAACATTGAGCAGCTCCGGCTTTGCGCGGCTTTTGCACGGGGGGTTAGCCTGCGACCTACCGCGCAGGAGTATATATAGAAATGACGCGGCTTTTGCGCGGGATTTTTGGACTCTTGTCGAATGAGACTTCCTCAGAAATAGCCGCCAAAATTGACCACTTATTATTGTCTGCTACTAGGTGTGAGCGCCTTTGCGCATACCTGAACAGCTCGGTTATTTTGCACAGCTATTGCGCAGCTTGCACGCACATGTATACTGGAGGCGCGAGCTGCGCAACCTTTAACGTTTGGATAGCGTTTATTGCGTGAGAAACGACGTTTGAGCTGCGCAACTTTCTTTATATATGATTGCGCAGCTCTGCTAGCTGCGCAACGTTCAGAGCCTTTCGGAAAGATTGAGCGCGACCAGCTTTCTTGCGAGAAAATCGCGCGTTTCGTTGTCCTTCATCAGTTCGTTCAGAACATCGTTGCCTTTCTTGCACTCGTTTTCTATTTGCAGGGCAACTTCAAGCTGAAGGACTGTGCCGCATTTTGTGCAGAATTTGGAAGTAGGGGAATTTGGCTGCTTGCAGCGGTGGCAATCCTTTGCCCGGAAGCTGTCCTCTTTCTTTTCCTGACCGTTTTTCAGCCCGTGGAGCTGAAGAATCGCAGAATCGACATCGCGCCCTGACAAATGGACATAAACCGAAGCCATATCGCTGCTCTGCGTCCAGCCGAAATATTCCTTCATCTGCGCTTCGGTCAGTTTGTTTGCCAAAGCGGTTGCGCGCGAGTGGCGGAATAGATGGGGATTTACTCGCTTGCGTATTCCTGCCTTTTTTGCCAGCCTGCGAAGGAGAACGTTCGCGGTTGAGTAATTGAAAGGAAGGAGATTAGTTTTGCTCGCTCTAGACAACCACAGAGGGCATTCTGAATCGTTTCTTTTTGGGTGGATATCAAGCCAACTGGCAAGAGAAGGGGCTGAAGCGACAATCCTGACGCGCCTGTCGCCCGTTTTGCCGCTTACCGTGAACTACCCACGCCTGAAGGCGTGGGCTTCTTGGGGAATTAACAGAATGCAGCCAGGCGCATCTGCATAGCTTCACTTTTTGCCTCTCTGATAGACT
>Ga0268276_1000233_pt1 | contig 67805 bp, 65 predicted proteins | sample saktaG_4_FD_190145 | JGI IMG/M metagenome (GOLD analysis project Ga0268276, IMG submission 190145) | Saline water microbial communities from Sakinaw Lake, British Columbia, Canada - sak_2010_1_5_45m | ecosystem: Environmental > Aquatic > Non-marine Saline and Alkaline > Saline ... | reverse complement strand
GATATTGCGTTGGAATGGGGCCTGGAGCAGGCTGGTATGGCATGGGCCGAGGGTATGGCATGGGCCGAGGGTATGGCATGGGCCGAGGGTATGGCATGGGCCGAGGGTATGGCATGGGCCGAGGGTGTGGCATGGGCCGAGGGTATGGTATGGGCCGAGGGTATGGTATGGGCCGAGTAAGGCGCAATCGTTACTGGTAAGTAAGTCTATATATGGATCCATATAAAAACCTTGTCCACCGAAAGTTTTAAATAGATAGTCTCCTATGCTAGTTTATCGAACGGAGGTTAATAGATGCCTGGAAGAGATGGAACTGGACCGCGCGGAATGGGTCCCCTCACGGGATGGGGAAGGGGAGATTGCGTTGGAATGGAGCCTGGAGCAGGCTGGTATGGCATGGGTCGAGGAAGGCGCTATCGTTGCTGGCAGGGGGTTCCATATGCGAGTCCATACGCGAGTCCCCCCCGGGATGAGATGGTCTACTTAGAGAATATCTCTTTGCAGCTTGAGCAGGATCTCAAGTGCATAAGGGAGCGGATGGAAGCACTGCGTGCACTCCCCAGAGGCGGGGAGACTCCTTGATCCTATCGATCGCCAGCGGAAAGGGGGGGACGGGAAAGACTCTCGTCGCCACAAGCCTTGCCCACTCACTGGGCAAGGCAGTGCTGGCGGACTGCGATGTAGAGGAGCCAAACTCCTACTTATTCTTCCCCGAGCTAGTGGAGGGGGAGAGCAGGACGGTCTATATGACCGTCCCCCAGGTGGACCAGGACAGATGTACTAGATGCGGAGTATGCTCTGACTTCTGCGCCTTCCACGCGCTCGCCGTCCTCCCACAGGAGGTCTTGATCTTTCCAGAGCTCTGCCACGGATGCGGCGGATGCATCATTGCCTGTCCCGAGAAGGCCATATCAGCCGGGTCGAGACCTATTGGCACCGTCAAGAAGGCAAAGGCTGGGGGGGTGGATCTGGTTTGGGGGGAGCTCAACCTTGGAGAGCCCATGTCCACGCCCTTGATCAAGGAGGTCAAGATGGATGCGTTGGGCCCTACAATACTGGTCGACTGTCCTCCCGGAACGGCCTGCCCGGTCATAGAGGCCGTAAGAGGTAGCGATTTTTGCCTTCTGGTAACTGAGCCTACGCCCTTTGGCCTACACGACCTGGACCTTGCCGTAAGCGTGCTCAAACGACTGGAGATCCCTTGCGGCGTTGTCGTCAACAAGAGCGGCTCCGGAGACGATGCCATCTACGGCTACTGCCAGAAGATGGGCCTTCCAATATTGCTGGAGATACCCATGAGCCGCGGGATTGCCGAGATCTACTCACGAGGTCAAATCTTCGCCCGAGAGATGCCCGAATGGCAGGATCGCTTCAGGGAGCTCTTTGAAAAGATAGGGGAGATGGTGAGATGAGACAGATCACCGTTATAAGCGGCAAGGGGGGGACGGGAAAGACCACCCTCGCTGCATCGCTTGCAGCACTTGCCAAAGGAAAGGCCTTGATCGCCGATTGCGACGTCGATGCTCCCGACCTCCACCTTTTGCTCAAGCCGGATGTGAGGGAGACGCGCGAGTTCTTTGGCCTGCCGCTCGCAAGGCTCGATCGATCCCGATGCACCGACTGCGGCGAGTGCGAGGATCTCTGCCCATCGAAGGCGATCAGCCAAGGCGAGGTCGATCCGTTGTTATGCTCCGGCTGCGGCGTATGCCGCCTGGTCTGCCCGGCAGGAGCAATAGAGATGGTCGATCGCCTATCAGGCCATGCCTACATCTCCGACACCGAGTACGGCCCTCTCGTCGATGCAAGCCTCCTTCCTGGGGAAGAGACCTCGGGAAAGCTGGTCGCCATGGTCAGGGAGATGGCTCGAGAGGAGGCAAAAGCCCATGGGCTCGACCTCATACTGATCGATGGATCGCCGGGAATTGGCTGTCCGGTGATCGCCTCGCTGACAGGGGTCGACCTGGCCCTGGTCGTGACAGAGCCCACCATCTCCGGAGTTCATGACCTGGAACGCATCCTCTCTGTCGCCGACCACTTCGGCGTAAAGAGCCTGGTCTGCATCAACAAGTACGATCTCAACTTGGAGATGACGCAGAGGATCGAGGATATCTGCAAAGAAGGGGCGATAGCTGGCCGGATCCCGTTCGATCCAGCCGCCGTTAAGTCAATAGTCGATGGAAGGCCTTTGGTGGAGGTGGGGGGCGCAGCTGCAGAGGCCATAAGGGAGATCTGGGACCGCCTCAAGGAAGAGGGCTTCGCTTAGGCCTTTCTCCCTCCTTCATCGAAGGCCGAATCCACCCCTCAGATAGAACCGCCTCCCCTGGTACTCGATTTCCCGGAGGAGGCCCTCTTTTAGGAGTTGCTCGACTAGATCCCAGCCGAGGCTGGCCGAGGCCAGGAGGGCTCTTACGGCATCCTCCCTCATGGGGTGTACCGAGGTTATGCTCAGGATCTCCTCCTCCATATCCCCTAGGGGGCGAAAGAGGTTTCCCTCGTAGGCAGTCAGAAGCTCGATCTTCTCGACGGCCCCCCCCAATAGATGAAACGCCGAGACGACCGCCTCCTCCGAAGGCGGCCCAACCCACGGCTCGGCCGGGGGCCGAATCGGAACTGACAGATAGGACCGGGCCGGGCTTATCCGGGTGAGGAGGCTCGCGATCCCCTTCAGGGCTTCCTCTCCATCGTTCATCCCCCCAACGAGCATCGTCTCGGTGACAAGCTCTCCTCGATACTCCCGGGCGAAGCGGAGAATGCCCTCGACGACCTTTTGGTGGTTCAAGCCTCGCAGTGGCCGGTCTATCCTCCTCCAGAGGGCTTCGTCTGCGGCATCCACCTTGAGGGAGACCCAGTCGGCGGCCTTCAGCGCTTCTCTTACCCCCTCTTGCCATAACAGGGATGCGTTAGTGATCACAGCGATCTTGTAGCCCAGGGGTCGAAGCATCTCGATCAATGGTCCTAGGTTCAAGTCCAGCGTGGGCTCGCCGTCGGGAACGAATGTGAGGTAGTCTATCGTCTGGCCGCACTCCTCCGATGCCCGCACCCTCTCTTCTACCTGGTTCTGCAGATCCTCCGGTTGATAGAAGGTCGATCTCTCCATGGTCATCGTGGACGTGCGGCCTAGCTGGCAGTAGACGCACGAGTAGGTGCAGATCTTCGGCGGGATGTTGTTTATCCCAAGGCTGCAACCCAATCGTCTGGATGGTACCGTGCCAAATACCTGCATTTGTAGTTCCTCCTCAAGATCATGATCGCTTCTACCCGTCGATCGGGATTTATGATAACCTTGGCGGCTAAGGAGGGCTATCGCCGGCTCCGGGAGGGGGGACGGCTGGATGGGGGCAGGTCGCTAAATCGAGGCTTGCCGCTGCTCCTATGGCCCTTCTGGCCCCTCCGCATAAGCAATAGAGGCCCTTTGGGCAATATAGGTCACCATCACCGTCGCCCTATGGAGGCTTGCCTTCGCCTCCAGCCCGGTGGGGCCCTCCCGGCGAGGGCGAGGGTGCTTTGGGGACTGCCCGGTGGCTCTTGCATTCGTCGATTCCTCCCGCCGGCATCATGGGGGTGGGCTGCTTCAGGGTGGGGATGCTCTCTTCTCGACCTGATCCTCGAAACCGAGGAGCAACGCCCAGGCGCGAAAGCCGGATTTGAGAGATTGTAATTTATTAAGGGTTAACTTTTTATCTATAATGAGGTGCAAGTCCAAATCATGAGCTTGCTGAAGGATATCTTCGAAATTTTACGAGGTAGGAAAGATAAACATAACGATCGACAAGATGCTCAAGAAACTGATGATCCCTTTAAAAAAGGAACTGATTTTGAGAGGTATGTTGTTAGCTTATTTAATGAGAAATATTTTGGAGTCATTGCCTGGACCAACGACATATCCGGAAAACATGGCGGTAGATGGGTCGAATCTAATTTTAATCCAGATTTAACAATGCGTTTCAATCCACGTAACGAAAAATTTGCTGTAGAGTGCAAATACCGCTCGAATCTTGAAAACGGAGATCTTAAATGGTCTTATCAAGATCAAATTGACCGATATAATCAATTTGAACAAGAGAATTCGATACCTACGTTCATTGTTATCGGACTCGGTGGAATACCAAGCAATCCCGAAAGAATGTTTTGTATACCTCTAATAGATGCGAAGTATCCCGTGCTTTTTCCAAGTATATTTGAGAACTTCGAGCGTCCACCCAATAAAAGATTCTTTTGGAGAGATGGAATCTTAAGATAGCCATTAAAATCTTTGCACGATGTGCTGACTCACGGTTACTCTACTTTTTAGAGGCCGATATGTGGTCATTGGTCACCATTTAATAGATTTTATCGAATATCCTGTCTAATATTCTTACATTGGATTACACAATAAATATCTATATGTATACATTGACATCTCTTTACCTTCCGCAGAGCGGTAATAAAGATGACGAACCTGAGTCCCCCATTTATTAGGCATATGTGAAAACAAATGAGGCGATTGGTGCTGGTTACCACAAATAGCCCATAAACGCAATTTGGCACAATAGATCGCTATGCACCGGTTCTATGTGCCTATATGGGCAAGGGGTCTGGGACGAGCGAAGACTTACGCAGTGATGTTGAAATTTATATGATGGATCCATTTATAGTGTGTTTTGGAAATAATGCATTCGCGAAACCGCTATTGATTCCTGGCTCATTAAGTGTGACAGAATGATATTACTAGACTATTTTTTCAGGACTATTATTATGGGTTACGGGGTCTATATGTAAATAACACTTCCGCTCTGAAAAACGCAACTCCCGTGGCCCTTCTGGCCGCTCCGCAGAAGCTCGATGAACCTGGGCTAGGAGGTAATCGGTCTATTGTAGCGCCGGGTCCTATTCTACTCGTTTGTACATACCTACTACTCCCATGGAGTTCGCTCCTCACCTAAGATCCCATCTGAGCTTGCTCGATATCTTCCGGGAGGGCAAGCCCCTGAATGGGTCCGAGGTTGCCATCTCCATCGCTCTATGGAGTCTGACCTTTGGGGAGTGCTCCAGCATTAGACCTCCCGGCCTCGGGCGAGGCTGAGACCGGCATGATGGGAAGGCCCAGCGACTCTTGCTCACCTCGATCCCACCTGCCCACGTCACGGTGAAGGATAGATTCAGGGCGATGGTGCTCTCAACCTGTCAGAGGTTGATCGGACCTAGCCTGGATCCCCCAGGGGAAGGCTATCGCACCCGACCAGGCAGGCAGGCAGGCAACAGCTTGAATAGGATGTGACTTTTCATGATATCAGTTCGTCTGGGGGGATCGGGTAAGATGAAATTGCATATATTCTGTGGTCCTGCTCTATCTGGCAAGACCGATCATCTGTTAAGCGAGATGCAACGCGCTCACCACGAAGACCCGCTATCCTACATATTTCTTGGACCATCAGGCGTCTTCGTAAAGGAGTTCTCGGAATGGTTCGCAAGGTCTATCGATTCCTCCATCCCCAGGGATAGCTTCCTCGTCATCGACCAGTTCGCAGTCGAACTCCATCGTCGATCTCATCGAGGGCGAATGTATGTCGATCGGGTGCTGCAAAAGGTCATGATCGCCCACATCCTCAGATCGGCAGAAGACGATGAACTCGGCTGCTTCTGCCCCTTTAAAGAGTCCTTGGAACTCGTGGGATTCGTATCCGAGGCCGTCAGAGAGGCCAAGGACGAAGGGGAAGAGGAACTCCTCACCAGGCTATGCAACGATCAGGCCAGGAGCCTCGTCCATCTCGCACTGATGGAGTTGAATAGCCGCAACGATTGCTTCTTCGATACCTCCGATGCCTATAGGGGAGGCGTCCCCGAGGGTTGCCTGTGTTATCTTGGCGTTCGATCACCAAGAAGGCTATTCATGGACGGCTTCTCCAACCTGTCCAACTCCCAGATGATATTTCTCTCTCGGATAATCCCCCTCTTCGATGAAGCCTACTTGACTGCAGACATCGCCCTCATGGATCGAGAGGGCTGGTCCGGCTTCATGGAGATGCTGAAGGCACAAAACGTCCAGATCGACGGGCTTCAGCCGGGCCGCTCGAGGGTGGAGGCCTTGCCCATGGAAGCGGTCTTGAATCCGCATGGTCCTCCTGTGAGCCTTCTCGGCAGTCCAATCCAGGTGGTCCAATACAGGGATCCAGAAGAGGAGCTGATCCAGGTTTGCCGTGAGATCAAGAGGCTCATCATCGACGAAGGAACGGATCCAGGAGAGATCGCCGTGGTCCTCAACAACTTCTCCGAGAGGGCGTTGGAGTTCTCGGCCAAGCTGGAGGAGTATGGCGTTCCCGTAAGCTTGAGGGGTGAAGAGCCATTATCGAGTAGCGTTTCCGTCCAGCTCACGTTGCTTCCCTTCCAAACGGCCCTCGCAGGCTATCCCCCCCATATGCTCATATCGCTCTTGGACCACGGCCTGGGCCTATCAACGCCCATGGAGTTCGATCTTATGCGGCTGGAGAGGTTGGCCATCTCCGCAGGCCTCTCTATGGGGCCCAGGAAGAGCTCTTTGGATGGGAGGAGGGCGGAGTGGAGGGATAAGCTGGAGGGGCACCTCGCCACCTTGATGGAGAGATGGGAGGCGGTCTCCCAGGATGAAGCAGTCTACGAAGAGGAACTGCGAGACCAGGAGGCAGATATCGAACTATGCCAGATGCTGCTGAAGACGGCAGAGGAGCTCTTCGCCTCCCTCGAGGGGATCGAGCTTGCGATGAGCGAGCGCATGGCACTGAGACAGCATCTCGATGAGCTATCCACTTGGGCCTCCCTTCTCAAAGGCCGCCTTCAAGGCCATCCGGAGCTGGAGTGTGAGGCTGCGGCAATCGGCAAGCTTGAGGGCCTTCGCAAGAAGATGGATGCTGCCATCGGCTCATTGGGGGAAGGGGAGCTGGATTTGTCCGAGTTCATGGCATATGTAGAGCTACTCTTGGATGGAGAGGCGTATGGGCAATCGCCGTCTCTCGCAAATGGCGTGGAGATCCTCTCCCTTCATTCGGCCAGGTTCAGGCATAGGGCCGTGAAGTTCATCGTCAACTTCAACGACGGGATCTACCCCCACCGCTGGTCAAACCCCCTGTATTCCTTGGACGGTCGGGGGAAGTACAGCTATCATCGGATAAAGGGGAGGGAGGCAAGAGAAGCCCTCTACACCTGCCTATGCGCGTCGTCCAAGGCGATCATCACCTATCCCAGGGCCTCCCGGGAGGGTGAGCCCCTTGTGAAGTCCCTGTGGCTGGACGGCTGGAGGGATGATAGGACGAAAGGACCCCAGAAGTTGACTTCTCCCATGAGCGACCCGGAGCTGAAGGTCGAGTTCGGATTGGGTCTTGCGAGGGGCGAAAAGGTCGATCTCCCTCCCGAGTTCCTGGACCATCTACGTCCCTTGAAGGAGTACGCCGACTCGATCTTCTCCTGGAGGATACGAGACAGAAGGGCTGTCGAGATCCTACTGGGAGAAGGTATCAGCTACACCAAGCTCTCGGAGTTCAAGGGATGCCCTTACAGGTTCTTCCTCAATCGTGTAATGGGATTGGAGGAGACGGCTGGCCATGATGGCTGGAACCTCTCCCCCATGGAGCGAGGAGTCATCTATCACTCTTGCTTGAAGGAGCTTTACGACCGGTTCCAGGAGGGAGGACGCCTGGATGTGGCGAGGGGTAGCGGCAAGGTCAGGGAGGTGGTCGAGGAGATCATTTATCGCTTTTCGGCCGCAGACAGCATCCGGTCCTTGAGAAGCGTGAAGGCGGCCATGATCGACGATGTGGCATCGATCGTGCAGGGCTATCTGGATTTCGAGATGGCGGATCCGGCAAAGGCTTCCATCGGAGAGAGAACATTGACCGAGCTCCCCTTTCGCCTTTGCTTATCGGAGATGGAACGCGTGATGCCGCAGTGCGCCAAGAGGTATGGGGGCATGGTGCTTCGGGGAAGGATCGACAGGGTCGATCTCAACGTGGCCGAGAAAAAGAAGGTATACGACCTGGTGCTCTCCGATTACAAGTCGGGATCCAGTGGGGATTGGGATCAGTTGAAGCTCTATACCGTGGGGCTCTTGTGCCTCAACCATCGAGAGATTCCTCGGGATCCGAAGCTCTCCAGGTCCTTCTTCAGGATGGTGAATAAGGGGTGCATCTCCAAGAGGCTGGATGCCTTTCCTCGGGAGGGCCGCATGGATCTCGATACTCGCCCCAAGTCCACCTTGAGCTTCGGAGATGTGGACCTTTGGCTTCTTGATACCCTCGATGGGATCTTCGAGGGTAGGGAGTACCTTCCTGGAAGGCTCGCGGGGTCGACCAAGAGCTGTTATCGCTGTGGCCATAAGGTACGATGCGTTGGCCTGGGGGAGCCCTGAGGAGGCCTTGCCATGAGCCGAGATACTTTCATATCGGCGAGCGCCGGTACCGGAAAGACCCATGCCATCTCCAAGGCCTACGTGGATCTATTCGATCAGGCCTTTCAGAGGGGTGAGCCCCTGGATGTGGGCAATGTGGTGGCCATAACATTCACAAGGAAGGCGGCTGCCGAGATGAAGTCTCGGATCCTCGATATGATGAGTGAGCGCTCGAACGAGGCTGAATGGAATCGGCTGAGGTCCTACATGGCCTATGCCTGGATAAGCACCATAGACTCCTTCGCCCAGCGCATACTCTCCGAGGTCGGGATCTACGCCCAGGTGGACCCAGGCCTCTCCATTGGCACCGAGTCCATGATAGAAGGAATCCTTGAGCGGTGCATGGCCCGGTCCTTCGTTGAATATGAGGAGCTGCTCGTGCCAATGCTGCGCTACTATACTATCGATGAGATCGGAGAGGCATTGAGATTGGCCATATTGAGGTGGAGATGCTCCATGATGCGGGCTCGCCCAGCGGGACCATTCGAAGGGGGCCTTCCCCTTCATGGCAACCCTGAGGTGGCTGATGGGCTAGCCCTCGCCTCGAAGGCATTCAAGACGCTCTTCGATAAGGTCTATGGTCTCCTGATCGAAGAGCTGAAGGAGGAAAATCTCACCGATTTCACAGGCGTCTTGCTCCTCCTGAGGGAAATATTGTCGTCGCCCGATAACGCCTGGATCAGGGATCGGTATTCCAGTCAGTTCAGACACATCATCGTAGACGAGTTTCAGGATACCAATTCCCTTCAAAAGGAGATCCTGGACCTGCTCCGAGGCGAGGAGACACGAGTCATCTATGTGGGGGATGCGAAGCAGTCCATCTACAGGTTCCGGGGGGCGGAGGTGGAGGTATTCTCCCAGGCAATGGGTGAGGTGGGGTCGAATGGGGGGGAGATCCAATACCTCGATCGGAACTACCGCTCCCACCCAGACATCCTGGCCTTCTGCAACCTCTTCTATTCGGCCGTCTTCTGCGGGGGGGCCAGTTCGTGCTGTCAAAGCTATGAGCCGGTAGGGCCTCTTTCCGTGGTGGGCGAGACCGAGTGCAGGCCCAGGGTGAAGGTGCTATACGACCCAGAGGACGAGGCGGAGGCTGCAGCCAGATACATACTGGGCCTCGTGGGAAGCGAGTTCGACTTCTTGGAGAGGCGGAGAGACGGCGAAGGGGTGAAGCTCCATCTCCATCGCAGGCTCGTGCAGTTCAAGGATATCGCCATACTGCTCCGGAAGATCAGGCCTGATATCGGCAAGCAGTACATGCAGGCCCTATCGAGGCACGAGATTCCCTACTACACAGTGGGCGAGTTGGGATTCTACGATATGCCAGAGATTGCAGGCATCCTGGCCGCGCTGAAGGTTCTATCCAATCCAGGAGACGACCTCTCACTTACCGACGTCTTGGTCTCCCCCCTGGTGGGCCTGGACATCGAGGAGATGGCAAGGCTCAAGTTCAGGGCAAAGGCATGCGGGTCCAGCATCTACGAGGCCCTGGGCCATATCGAGGCGGGGGATATCTGCCCCGGCAGGATCGAGGGGGCAAGGCGGTTCCAGAGGATGATCGATCGCTACATCCCCATCAGGGCCCTAATCAGGCCCAGCCAGCTGATAGAGAGGATCATGGAGGAGCTGGACTATCCGGCCTTCCTGGCAACCAAGGACAAAAGCGGCAGGAAGTCCGCCAACCTGAGGAAGTTCGTGATCGCCGCAAGGGGCTTCGATGAGGCCGGTGCATCCCTGAGAGAGCTGATTCGGCTGCTTCTCGACGCGGGGTTGGGAGATGAGGAGCAGGCATCCATCGAGAGCGAGGATACGGATGCCGTCAAGATCATGACCGTCCATAAGGCAAAAGGGCTGGAGTTTCCCATAGTCATATTGGGGGAGACCTCTTGGAACAAGAACATGCAAAGAGACCCCCTAATCTTTAATGACGATGGCGGTTGTATTCTCTTCTCCCTTTACCTGAAGGACGAGGGGGAAGGAGAGACATTGCTCAGCCGGTGGATGCAAGAGGAGCAGGAACGGGAACAATGGGAGGAGAAGAGGTCCCTCTACGTGGCAACTACCCGGGCCTCGGATATGTTGGTCATGACTTTCTCGAAGAAGGGCGGGCGGGGGACGAAACCCTGGCGGGAGATGCTACAAGGCGTCCTCATCGAAGGTGAAGATGAAGTCGGTCTTGCCACTGGATTTGAGGATGTCCTGGAGGTAGTAGGGGCTAATGCACCCGCACCGCCTGCGACTCCAACAAGCTCAAAGAGCAGACGGATCGAGTGCATGTACATAACTCCGGTCAACTACCTTCCCTTCAAGGAGTACGTATCTCCTACAGCCATCGTCGAGTCCCAAGGGCTGGGCCGCGCGTTACCTTCAGGGGGCAAAGAGGATGGGGATGGGGGCCTAAGAGGGGACCGAGGCCGTACGTTGGGCCTCCTGGCTCATGGGATCCTGGAGAGGTTGGGGGAAGGTTGCCTGTTGGAGGAGCTCGCAGAAGGTCAGGATTCCTGGATCTCTCAATGGGACGAGGATCTCCGGGAGGATGAGGTCCAAGAGGTTTGGAGCTATCTCGATCGGCTAAGAGACCATCCACTGATTGGGATGATCGAGGAGGCGGCTGAATCCTTTAGCGAGTACGCGCTAGCAAAGCCTCTTGGAAGATTCATCCTCTACGGCAGGCTGGATAAGCTGATCCGGACGGAAGATGGATGGAAGATTGTGGACTTCAAGTTCGCCGAGTCGAAGAGCCACAGCGAGGCTTACGAGTTCCAGATGAGGTTCTATCTCTACCTGGCCCGCGAGATCTTCAAGCCCATGCTGGACGCGGAGATCTTCTACCTGAAAGACGGCGTCGTCCGTGGGGTTGGGATGGGGGATGAAGATGTCGAGGAGTTCGAGAGGGAGCTGATAGGCCGTGTGGAGGAGTACCAGCGTGATATATTATGGCTGCCTGGTTGAACTTGGCCTCAACAAGGACGTTATATAATGCGTTCGCATCAATAAATATCACATTTGAGCGAGTCTAAGAACTCATCTTTGTCATTGTAAATTCTTCCCTTGCCCATCTTGAACTGCTTGATGGCTCTAATTACGCCTGATGCAAAATCATTGGATAGAAGCTCTTCTAGGTCGGACTCTTCCATCTTTTGAGCAGGTTGAATAGCTGACACCATTGACAGTATGATGGCGGGGAGAGTATTTAATGATTTCCGCATGACCTTTCATTACAGGGCTTCAGGATTATGCAGATCCTGAATGCCTTGCAACATGCCTCGCCCTCAAGGATTCAAGACCGTCTGCCCAAGGATGCTTGCCTCTTCAGAGGCGGGAGGAATTGGGCTCCCCCGTAAACTATTTATGCTCATAAATCCACCTCTCGCTTGTGATTTCATGACCCTAAGGCACCCGATGGGCCAACTGCTCGGGCATGATTGAGACCACACTACATGACCACAATTCGCATAGGCCGCAAGGTCTAGCCCGATTATGCATCCGAGGGTAGAATCGCGCGAGGGCCGCCGCAGGGAAATCCTGTTAGGGCTTTGCAAGCCTAATGTCAACCGGCCTATCGTGTGCCCGACTTTTTGCGGAGCCACAAGCCCCCTACTTTAGTGGGGGGGGTAGTTGACATGCTAGTATGTAACCGTCCAAATGCCAGGTGTCGCATATGAAGATAAAGGCCATATATGAGGATGATGTGCTCAAACCTCTCGGGGACCTGGACCTTCCAGATAAGGCTCTCGTCAGCATTACCATTCATGAGAGCTTCAGCGATCTTTTGGACGAGCTGGGCGAACCTGAAGCTAAGGAAGATGTAGAAGCTGTCCTGAATGAGATGCGGAAAAGAAGATACAATGATTAAGATCGTTTTGGATACGTCTGTTTTAATAAAAAGTATTTTCAAGCCACACCGCTCGCTCACCAGAGAGGATTATAATAGGGAGCTGGAGACCCACGAAAAATGCAAAGCGCTCATCAAGCTTGTTGAAGAACGAGATGTAGAAGTTCATGTGCCGAAGGTTTGCGTGGTAGAGACCGCCGCTGTAGCTAAGCGGCTTGCAGGCAGAACTCTGGCTGCCAGAGCATCGAAAGGAATCATAAATTCGTACAATATAGCAGATGAGAATACTGTTTTCAACATTGCCTGGGAGGTGGCATTGGAAACCGGTTGCACTGGCTTTGATTCTTATTTCATAGCGTTGGCAAGGAGAGAGGATGCTATATTGCTCACCGATGACTCCGGAATGAATCATCATGCCGAAGAGGTTGGTGTTGACTCAATTTTGATAAGGAGCAATGATCTTAAAACGCTCGAACATAGCTTAGGATGATGCCTCATGCCGGTGAAGAGATTAAAGCCCTTTGCCAGGCTGAACCTTCCAAGTTTTGGATGTGATTACCCATGAACAGATCAGCGATTCGCGATATGACTTTGCGAGCGCGAGAGCCTCTCAGCAGCGAGACGAGAGACCTGCTACGGGGCATCCTACGGCCTGGAATGCAGGGGCAGATTCGAGGACGTTATGCGTCTGCTCGCGGTTCAGTCCCTACAGGATGTCCGGGAGACGAGGATTCGGCTGGGGAATCTTCTCGATGATGAGGGGCAGGCGGTCTTCTCGCGCCCAGAGGCGGTCGCAAACTGGTCAAAGAGGCAGCCTTCACCCACCTCAACCGTTTTGTCGCCTTCAATATGTTGGGGGCAAGAGAGATCATCCGCGGGATAGTGTATCGCTATCGAGAGTCAAATGCCGTCAAGTTTTACCTGGCAGAGCACGAGGAGGACCTCCAGCTCTACGAGCAGGGAAGCCTGCCTCCGAACCAAGGCTGGCGAGGGGCTGAGGGACCAGGCCAATCGAAGGGGGGGAGGGGCGCGAGCCGCGATTCCCGCCTGCGGTCCCCCAAAGAGGCAGAGCTCGATTGCAGAGCAGCCCCTTTACCGCATCAAGCACCCCTCATCTCCAGATGCCAGTACCCCTCCCGAAGCGTCGCCTCCCCCGCCGAGATCTTCACCGGATGGCTGAAGATGGGGCAGTCTAAAACAAATGTATGGAACTCGCCGTTCTCGCCACAGGGGTCTATCGAGGGGTCGCATCTCCTCAGATCCTCCACGAAGGAGTCGTCGATCCTCCGGCCGAGCCACTCCTTCCCCAGCAGATCTGCCTTCACGCTTGCAAGCATAACAACGAATCCAGCATCCAAAATCTCCTCTATGATCCCCTCCGAGTTCTGCTTCCAGATCGGAAGGATGAGCTCTATCTCGAGATCCCTGCAGATCCTCTCGACGAGATCCCTGTGGGTCTCGATATGACCGAAGACCGCGCCGTCAATCCGGCACCCGTCCGCCATCAGATCCCGCACGACCTTCTTGAACTCCTCTTCGTAGGAGGTAAAGCCCTTCCGGATGAGTGGTATCCCCGCCGCCGCGGACTGTGCGCTCAGGAGATGGGGATCGATATCATGAGACCTGTATCTGCTCACATCGCTGAAGTTGAGCAGATGGGTTACCTCATAGCCTTCGGCAATCGCCATGCAAGCGGCAAGGCACCCATCCTTGCCGCCGGTCCAGGAGACGACGACTTTGCCCTTGCACCCCTCATCGGATGTGGAACTCTCGATCATCATCGATCTCGAATCCCCCCAAAGGGAAAAGCCTTATTCTCGCCCATCCGGGCGAAGGGCTTTTTGGGATCGAGAGCCCCTATACACATCATGACAGTCGACCCCACCGCGGCAGTATACCGGGGCCTGAAGATGGCGGCAATCGACTTCGTGGCAAGCGTCCCTTGCATCAACCTCCAGGACCTCCTCGTCCTCGTGGAGGCGGATCCTGAAATCGTCCACGTTCCAGCGACGAGGGAGGAGGAGGGCGTGGGGATCTGCGCAGGCGCCTGGATGGGCGGAAGAAGGCCGGCATTGATGATGCAGAACTCGGGCCTTGGAAACAGCATCAATGCGCTAGCATCCCTAAACCAGCTCTACGGGATACCCCTTCTCATGATCATAAGCCATCGCGGAGGCGAGGGCGAGAGCATAGTCGCCCAGGTGCCCATGGGCCGCCTCGCCCCCGCCCTGCTGAAGGCGATGGAGATCCCCTGCTGGACGCCCCGGACCAAAGATGCTGAGGAGATCGTCTCCCGCGCTTGGGACACCGCCGAGGAAGCGGGAAACCCTGTAGCGGTTCTTCTCGATATCTCCTTTTGGAGGGGCGGATGAAAAGGATAGATGCCATTAGGATCGTCTCAGAGGAGGCAGAGATCCAGGGCGCGGCGCTCATAGGAAACATCGGCTACCCCAGCCGGGAGCTCTACGCCGTAGGCGATCGGCCGGCGAACTTCTACATGCTCGGATCGATGGGCCTTGCATCATCAATTGGCCTTGGCCTCTCTCTTGCGCGGCCGATTCTCCGAGTGATCGTCATCGATGGCGACGGATCTGTGCTGATGAATCTCGGAGGGCTTGCAACGATCGCCGCCAATGCCGGGGGAAACTTCCTCCTCGTGATCCTCGACAACTGCTGCTATGGATCGACAGGCTCCCAGCCAACATGCACCGCAGGATGCGCTGACCTTGCGAGAATCGCGCGGGGGGCGGGGGTCTCCGACGTGCGGGAGGCCAATGATGCGGAAGGGCTGCGCCCTGCCCTCGCGGGAAGCGGCGTCCTCCTCGTTCGCGTCGAGCCGGGAAACGCGTCCGTTCCCATAATCGACCTCTCGCCAGCGCAGATACTGGAGCGGTTCAAAGGATCCCTTCCACCATCCGTGTCATCTTGAAGGAGCCTTCCTGTATCCGCCTCTTGAGATCCCGAGCAAGCCGAAGGGCTCGAAGCCTGTCTGATTGGCGCAGCGCTACAGGGATCTCCCTTCCTTCAAGCGTTATCCTGCCAAGCCTTGCTGAGAAGACGCCATCAGGGCAGGCTCTCGTGCAGAGGCCGCAGTTGAAGCATCTTCTTCCGTCGAGCTTGGGGACGCCCTCCCGAATGCTTATCGCACCGGTTGGGCAGAGATCTTCTGCCCTGCAGCTGCTGCAGCTGTTGCATCCTCGGCAGCGTTTGGGATGAATGCTAACTTTTAGATCCGCTCCATCCCAGAGGCTGCCGTAATCTGCTCTCGCGATCTCCTTTCTCGTTGCAACGTCCATCACAGGGACTGGGATCTCCCGGTCCGTCCGCTTTATTGAATCGAGCACGCGGTCATTTATCACCGGGATTGGAACTCCCCAAGAGGTGACGCACTCGGGCCCGGCTGAGGTATTGAATCCTCCCATGTACTCAGGATCCATCTTGTGCATATCAGCAAACCCGGAGAGGTTTGGCCGTGCAGGGGTGCTTCGGGTTCCCTGGCCGATGACGAAGCCCTCTCCTCCGTTCATGAGGATGCGAGATCCTACACCGATTGTATCGAGCAGTGGATCGCACTTGAGGGGGTTTATCTCGCCGCACCCGGAGAATGTGCACTCGCCGAGCAAGGGGCCAAAATCGGTCGCATGAAATATGGTCGAGAGAGGATTTCTCCCTCGATTGACGAAGGCCGAGTAGTTCGAGAAACAGTGACGTGTGCCGAAGAGCCGGGCGCAAGGGATCTCATCTATGGCGATATCTGTAGAGAAGGGGCGGCCCTCGACGGTCTCCACATCCACGCGCACCTCATCTTTTGCGACGAGATCGCGAAATAGGTGGCCTCCACCATAGCGGGGATCTTCCCTGGATCGAGCGGTCCCAAATACGATCATGTCGAGGATGGATAGGTGCTCGTTTGGACATGGGCCGATCTCGGCCGGAACGCCGTTCAGATAGGCCGCTCTCGCCCTCGAGAATGGGGGGCCGTCGACTGGAAAGGAGAGGACTGCATAGGTTCCGCTCATAACAGCCCTCGTCGCAGCAGTTACGACGTCGACATCTCCAAGGGCAATCTCCTCGCCCTCTTGGGCCAGGCTGCAGACCTCTTCCGCCGTCATCACGACCGCCTCTCCCTTGCTTGCGCGATCCAGTATCGTATCCAGCCTGGACATGGCGCTATCCCATCCGTACTATTGTAGAACGCATTGGCGATATCTTCCTATCGGGGAATATATAGCCTGCTGACTGGAAACACCTTTATACGGACCGCTTCCTTTCACTGGATCGGCGATAGGAGATATGCGATATCGCTCTGATGGTGATGATGATGAGAGGAGAGATCATTTTTGTGATGGTTGCGGCGGTTGTCTTAGCCTCGCTGGGCTGTATCGGCGGCGGCCCGGAGGAGAAGAAGATGACGACGCTGCGGATCGGCTACCAGCCGAGCACCCACCAGGTTGCGGAGATGGTAGCCATGGAGATGGGCTGGTGGGAGGAGGACCTCTTGCCCTTTGGAATAGAGAAGATCGAGGAGTATCAGTTCCCCTCCGGCCCGCCTGAGATGCAGTCGATGCTCGCAGGCGACCTCGACGTAGCCTACGTGGGGTCGGCGCCGCCCATCTCGGCCATAGCGCAGGGGCTCGACGCTAAAATCGTCGCCGCAGCCCAGATCAACGGCTCCAACCTGGTGCTTCGCCCTGAGATCTCCTACGACGGTCCGAAGTCGCTTGTGGGCAAAAAGATCGGAACCTTCCCGCCGGGCTCCATCCAGAGCACGGTCATTCGCAAGTGGTTGATGGATAACGACGTCAACCCGGACGATGTCGAGATTCTGCCCATGGGCCCGGGTGACGCGGTCACCGCGATTACAGCGGGCAAGGTCGCAGGTGTCTTCCTTCCAACGCCCAGCCCATCCAAGATCGAGCTCGAGGGTAACGGCGTATCGGTCATCGCCTCGGGCGAGATGTGGCCGAGCCACTCCTGCTGCTGTCTCGTTGCAAGCGGCGAGCTGATGAGGGAGCATCCGGAGCTTCTCGATGAGATACTAAGGATCCACATAAGGGCCACCGAGTATGCCAACGACTATCCCGATGAGGCGGCGAAGATATTCTCCAATAGGACCGGCGAGGACCTCTCCGTCGTCGAGCACTCGCTTGCCAACTGGGACGGAAGGCTGATCACCGATCCCCACGTGCAGATCCCCTCAACGCTTGCGTTTGCTGCTGTGAACTACGATCTGGGATTTGCGACCAAGAACCTCACAGAGGATGAGCTGTTCGATACCAGCTTCTACGATTCAGTAGCCTGAGGGATGAAATGAGAAGGAGGCTTGGGGGAAAGATCGGGTCGTTCGGGGGGGCATACGGCATCGAAGCCCTCTCCATAGCAGGATTGCTGGTTATCTGGCAGATCGCAGCCCAGGTCATTGACAACACCCTCCTCCTCCCCAGCTTCTTCCAGGTGGTGGGCGGGCTCTTCAGGCAGTGGCAGGCGATCCTCTTTGAGGATCTGCCAATCAGCCTGATCCACTTCTTCATAGGCTTGATTGGGGGGGTCATAGTTGCCCTTCCGATAGGCATGGCAATGGGCTGGTTCAAGGTTGCAGACCGCGTCTTCGATCCGATAGTAGAGCTCTTGAGGCCGATCCCCCCCCTCGCCTGGATCCCATTTGCCATAATCTGGTTCGGACTGACCGACGAGTCTGCCGGGTTCATAGTATTCGTTGGCGCGGTCTTTCCGATATTGATCAACACATACACCGGATTTCGAAACCTTCCCAGGGTCTACGTCGAGTCGGCAAAAGTCCTCGGCTGCACAAGGGATCGGGACCTCATACGCTACGTGGCATTCCCATTCGCCCTTCCATCCATTGCGGCGGGAGTTCGAATCGCCATGGGGATCGCCTGGATGTGTTTAGTTGCCGCTGAGATGTTCGGCGTGAGCACTAGCGGACTCGGCTTCAAGATCTGGCATTTCTACAGCCTGCATCGGATGGACCTGGTGTTGCTCTACATGATCGTGCTGGGCCTCATCGGCCTGACCATGGACAGGGCCTTCAGGTTCCTTGTGGAGGACCGGCTGCTGCGCTGGCGCGTTGGCCTGACGCAGTGAGTCTTCTATGCCTCACCGATCGATCGAGCTCGCCAGTCGCCGCAAATAGATCGGCAGCTCGCCTCAGTCGTCCTTCCGGGGAAGCTCGATTGCCCCGACTACCCGCAGCTTTCCCCCTTCCGGATATGTGAGAACGGCGAGGCCTCCTGGCCGGCAGACGAGGGGTTTTTCGAGGGAGAGCGAGAGGGTGGGCTCGTGCCAGTCCCCATTTACTGTCACCGCCTGGACGCGAGCTGGCAAGAACTGCGCCCAATGGCCAACGTGTAGCACCATCCCCTCCTTGATGGGGCTTGGCCAGTACTTCACAAGCCTTGCCTTTGCCGTTATGGCTGAAAGCGTCTGGATCGTGGCGTCGTTTGTGAGGATCGTACCCCTGTCCAGGTCGTCCACATCCAAGCCCTTCAGCGCGACTCCTGCGCGATCCCCCTCCCCTGCCCAGTCGAAGTCCTGGTCGTGCTTCTGGATGGAGCGGATCTGGGCCGTCTTCTCTCCCGGCAGGACCGAGAGGAGGTCGTGCTTCTTAATCGTCCCCTGGGCCACGCTTCCCAGGGCGACAGTTCCAATTCCCCTCACGTTGAAGAAGTGGTCGACAGGCATCGTCCCACAGGTCGCCCCATCCGATGGGGGCATGGACGCAGCTTCCTCCAGCAACGCCTCCCTGATGGCTATTGGGTCGTCCTCTACGACTCGATACCCCTCGAGGGCGGTCCCTTTGATCAGGGGTGCTATCTGCTCAGGGGCTATGAAGTTTCTTAGAACCATCAGACCATCGCTACGCCCGATGCAATCGAGCATGAGGACCGTCTCGCCAAAGGCCGGATCGATCTTCTCCACCACAAGGATGGCCTTCTTGGCGAGCGAGATCGCATAGAATAGGGGGGAAAGCTTCTCCGGATAACGAGAGGGCTCGATCATCGTAACGCTATCCTCCCCCCTCTTGAGGTTGTAGAATGTAAGGTCGCTCTCTGTGCCCTTCTTTCCCAGCTCCTTGGCATAGCCGGGAGAGCCCAGGACCGCCACATTGAGATTTGCCATGCCAGGGCCCTGCCTGGCTCGGAATAATAGGCTTGCGGTGAGGGTGGACCTCACCGGACCTTGCTGACCCTCAGGCGCAGCGAGCCGTCTCCGTCACGGTGCCCATCCCCACGCGAGGCCCTTGGGAGGGATACCCTTGGACGGATCCGGCTCAGCCTTATGTCGAGCGCCATCTTCTTGTTGTGCCAGGCCTTGGCGAGGAGGGGATCGAGGTCGATTGCCCGATCGTAGCAGTCTATTGCCTCCTCCAGCTGGTGAAGCCTGTAGAGGGAGTTACCAAGCGTGTTCCAGGCAAGCGCATTATCGGGATTCAGCTCGATGGACCTCTTGCTATGGCTCTTCGCGCTAACGAAGTCGCCTTGCAGGTAGAGGATATCCGCCTTCGCAGCCCAGGCCTCCCAGCTCTCGGGGTCTCCGGCCAGCTCCTGGTCAACGACCATCATGGCACCGCCCAGGCCATCGGAGGAGAGCAAGCGGAGTGCATTATGGAGCGCGACCTCTCCCGAGGCCTTACTGGAATCAACTGCAGCAACCATCTTGATCATCACCACCTGTAAAGATATCATCGCCATATTCTTGAATAAGGATCAACCTCGATCCCTGCTCATCCCCATGCAAAGCATTTCTATGCAAAGGCTTGGTCTACCAGATCATTGACCTAAATATAGATGCTTGATATGAACGGATGTGTACAGAGGCCCTTTGCGGGCAGTATGCAGGAGGTCGGGCAAGTTGTGCGGCGCTGATCTGCCCGACGATCTGGAGGAGGAAGAGGAGCGGTCTCCAGCTGGAGACCGCCAGCGCCGAATACCGCCGGAGGCGGAAGGGCGGGGCAAAGTCTAGATCGTAACTCCGCTCTGAATCCATGCTCCATTCGAGCTCGCGTATGCGCTCTGCGTCATCGTTCCCTCGCTCAGGACTCCGCTTTGGTATAAGGATATCCTCATCCCCTGCGACCTCTGCTCGATCCTCTGGTCCACGTAGTTAGTGCCGCCGTGGACCTCGGCCTGGTTGAAGGCCCACTGGCTCCCGCCGTAGGATTCCTGATAGATGCTCTGCTCGATTACGTTGCCGCTTCCGTAGACGAGCGCCGAGTTGCCGGCTCGTTGGTCTCCTCCGTAGCCCGACTGGCGGATGGATTGAGCCAATCCACCGCCATGGCCGTAGAGGCTGGCATCATTCCATGCGGATTGTCCGCCCTGCAGCCGCGGCCCTTCCTGCGAGGCCGCCAGGGGCGCCCGTGTCATGACGCCGGCCCCGTGGCTTTCCCACCCTGTTCCGGAAGGGGTGGCATCCCTTCCGTGATGTCCTCCATTCATTCCGTAAGAAGGGGCATCCGAGCCATGGGGGGCGCTTTCCCCCCCGCCGTAGAAGGTGCCTGCAAAGGCCGGGCAGGAGAGGGCTATCAGGGCTGCGATCATCAATATCTTTCTCATTCTGGTTTCCTGGGAGTGGCATCCCAAAGAGATCTCGCTGTTGGAGATTTAAATTGTTAAGCTTCATATAAATCTCGTTGGAGGGATCACATGGGCCTCATATGAGGTTGAAGGGGTTTGAAAGGGATCTGAGGTCAGAACTTGCTGCCACGTGATAATTATAACCAGGGATCACGGACGATCACCACAAAGACATAAAGGCACAAAGACTAATACTATCTCTTTGCTCTTTGTGCGTCCTTTGTGGCTTTGTTCCTTTGTGGTTAAGTTTCTTGTAACCCATGTTCTCCAGATTCCCGGCTAAACTACCTATCATGCGCGCCCAAATGACCACTAAGTCTCCTGCTGCTACTGTTTTCTCCTATAAAAATGAGTGATGTATAATATATACAGATAACAGACCTTTCGATTGAAAGTGATTTATGCATGCCGATCTATGTATTTACAATCACACACATGAAACGTTCATGCTCCTGCAGGGCTCAGGCACAAAAGATGATATCCGATGTCATGCGGAGCTTTTTCATGCAAGTAGCTACCTGAAATCAATGGGTGTTGGAGGGGAGTAGAACAGACTCAAAAAACCTGGTGCTTTACTGCTATCGGTTTTAATTGGGATCTGACGAAGATGGGTTAGAAAACTAAAGTATAGAGACCATCCGAAGCTGTCTGCTATGATCAATATGGCATCTCTGCAACCCCAGCACTCCACACCCTCGATCGGACGTCCATGCGTCGACACCTCGATTCCAAGCACGCGCGCAATCGTAGGCGCGATATCGAGCTGTGAGACCATAGCCTTCCTCCGGGAATTGGTATATATCATTGTGATGTCATCCATTTGAGGTGATCGTAAATGAAGGTTCTGGCGTTGAACGGAAGCCCTCATATGGACGAGGGAAATACGGGCCTCATCCTCACGGCCTTTCTCGATGGCATGAGGTCGGCGGGAGCAGATATCGAGTCTTTTTGCACCCGAAAGCTGAGTATAATGCCCTGCCTTGGCGATCTTGACTGCTGGATGAAGACCCCTGGCGAGTGCTCGATAAAAGACGATATGCAGATCCTCTACCCAAAGTTCAGGGAGGCGGACGTCGTCGTCTACGCGAGCCCCGTCTACTGCGCGGGAATCACCGGTCCTCTCAAGAACCTGATTGACCGATTGGTTCCCCTATACATCCCAGGCCAGCCGGTGAGTGATCAGTTGGCGGTTCTGATCTCGACCTGCGGGGCATGGGAGTTGGAGGCGTTCTCCCCCCTGCTGGTTCAAATGGGGGCGATATTCAGGGAGCATCTCGCAGGATCCCTCCTGCGGCCCCACGCCGAGATGATGAAGCCGATGCTTGCAGGTCCTGGGCGCGAGCGGGCAGAGGCAGTAATCGCCGCCGCAAGGGAGGCCGGCCGCCAGATGGCAGCCGTTGGCCGGATCGCAAAGGAGGTGCTCGAGGATGTCGGCCGGGAGCTTGGATCCAAGGAGGAGTTCGAGAAGGCTTTCATGGAATGGATGGAAGGGATGAAGAAGGCCGCGGAGGAGAAGGATCGGTGATCCGCCTCCTACCCAACCTCCATCCACTCGACTGGCACTCCCCGCTCTTCGAGCTGCTGGGCGAGCTCCTCCATGAATATCCCCCGGCCTTGGATGCGGCGGTGCTCCGCTGTCCGTGGAAGGCCGCCTTCGTAGCCGGCGGTCGTCGAGAATATCGCACAGCTCGGGCTTCCTGCAACGCCTACGACGACGACTCGAGCACCGCGGCCTGCCAGCATCTCTGCGAGGTCTGCTGCCGGGCCGATGAGCTCTTGAGAGAGACGGCGAAATGCCGGATGGTCGAGCTGCTCTCTCGTAACTGCCCATCGATCGAGCCCTAAGAGGAGGGCCTCCGGACAGGGAAGCTGGATTATCGCCCCCTCGGGCTCGAAGGCTGGGGGATGCAGCCCCTTCAATCTGGTGTGCGGATTTAGCAGACAGTGGGCTACCAACTGGATCCTATCCCTCGTCATCGATCTTTCCATCTCTTGTATTTGATGAACTGATAGAACCTGATGCCCTCGGCATCGTCGTAGAAGACTATGCTCTCCGCCCCCTTTCCGAGGACGAGCTTGAGGCTGTTGTTGTGAAACTCCTTTACATACTCTATGTCCAAGATCTCCTCGATAGGTACGGTCTGCACCTTGTCCCAGACCAGGCCAGGCCAGACGACATGTAGATGCTTCTCCGTGACCACAAGCCAGCTGAAAATCCTCGCCTCTCCCATGCCGATCCTGGCCATGGCGAGCATCCTCTGGTTGCAGAGTCGCTCCACGAGGGCGGGGACGATGAGAAGCGGCTCCTCCCCTTGCCTCGCCATCTTGCCGACCGTTCTTCGAAGCTTCTTTGGAATCTCTATCCTGGCCTCTTCCCTCATCTCTCCATCCATGGACGACACGTTCAGGTGACGATCTTCTCCAGCTGGTCCCTATCGAGTGCCATGCGAATCTCGCGGGCAAGGCGCCTGCCTGTCGACATGGCTTGCCTCCAAAGCGCGTTTCCATAAGGATGGCCGACAGCCATATGCACATTGGTTCCGCCGCCGATCCTGGGGGCCACGTCGTAGATGTAGAAGTTCAAGTCCTTGTCGACGCAGGTCTGGAGACAGAAGGGCCCTATGATCCCGGGTCCGTAATACTCCTGGGTGGTTGCCACATACTTCTCCGCGAGGTCAAATGCCTTCTCGAGAAGGGACTCCCGAAGCGTTGCCGAGTTATGACCACAGACGGTGTACTCGGGATTGATCTGTTGCTCGCCTAGGTGCAGCTGTTGCGGGGCTGGCAGGCGGACGTGTCCGTCGAGGCTTGTCTCGAAGCGCCAGTCAATCCCCAAGAGCTCAATCCTCCTCGATAGGGGGGAGTAGAAGAAGTCTAGGTTGAAGACTGGTCCTATGATGTACCTTTCGATCCTCGCTAGCTCCAGGCCGTCCTGGTCGATCACCCCTTGCTTGAGGAGGAGGTCGGCCTTCTCGTAGTACTCCTCGTAGCTCGCTGCCGTAAAGAAGCCCCTCTCCAGCGTCTTGACCGCGTGCGGCAGCTTGACCATCACCAGACAATCGATATCCTCCGCATCGATCTGCTTCGGGTAGGGGAGGCCGCCCTTCTCCAGGAGCCAGTAGTAATCCCTTTTGTCGCCGCGCTCCTCGGAACGTAGTAGGTTTCGGGAGCCCACGAGGGGCACGGCAAAGTTCTCCTCGACGGCGTCTATTCCGCAGTAGGAGGTAAAGGAGCGGTTTGGCACGAATAGGACGTTCTTGGACCGAAGCATCTCCTGCTCCTTTCCGTTCAGGATCTCCTTAAAGGACTTCAGCACGGTCACCTCGTCAATCATCCCGTTGATCCTTTTGCCGTCCACATGCTCCGAGCGGAAGTAATTGGCATATGTCCTCTCCCGTCCCTCCTGACATACGGCGAGCGTCCTGAAGCCCTCCTCCACCGCGCCGTCGCAAACGTCCAGGGCGGAATGGGAGGCGATCAGGCCTATGAGCGGATCGCTCAGGTCGTATTCATCCAAAATCTCAAAAATTCTGCTGCGATCGATCAAGTTGAAACACCTCAAAACGACGATGCCCTTTTCAATCTGGATGCATCCTCACATATCAAGCTGACTGTTGGGCCAAGGCGAGCAGAAGCTCGCCCTTTCCGTTCTCCACCAGGTCGCCAACGTAGCGCCGATAGGTCAAGCCCTCCACCTCGACCTCATCCTGAAACTGAAACCCGGGAAGGACCGTTGTGCGGCCCCCCACACTAATGCTCCCCTTTGTCATCTCCGCCCCTGGGAGATGGGTATCCCCCCCAATCGAGATGGTGCCTCCACCGTTTGCGGCCCCCGGATAGTCACCGGCATTGCCCAAGACGTGGATGCTTCCGCCGCACATATGTTCTCCCAGGAAGACCCCTGCACTGCCCCGGACGAGGATGGATCCGCCGCGCATGCCGCACCTCTCTCCCCGGTAGCCCGAGCCCACATAGTTTCCGGCATCTCCCTTTACCTCGATCGATCCGCCGCGCATCTCCCTTCCCAACCAGTCGCTGGCCGATCCCTTGACGAGGATGTTTCCGCCTGACATGCCGGCTCCAGCATGCATTCCAAGATCGCCAAGCGCATGGATCTCCCCCGCAGACATCCTCTCGCCGATCCTCTTCACACGGGAGAAGTCGCCGTCTAGGATTATCGTGGTCTCCTCGATTGGAGCTGGCCCCCCATCCGTTTCAATTGCGAAGAGATCGCATAGCTTCGTCCTCCGGTTGCCAAGCCACAGATCGAGCGTTTCCATCTCCTCGACGGAGAGCTTTGCAAGGCCGTCTGCGGTAAGTGCCTCGGCCTCGATCGGGACCAGGTGGGAGGCGAGCGGCCGCAAGGTTATCGTCCTCATTGGGCCACCTCCACGCCGGCCCTGACCGCAACCGGGCGGGAGAGGTAGGCCTCCTGGACCATGTAGTTCGACATCTGGATGCTGTAATACTTCTCGAACTTCTCCTTCAGGGATGTCATCAGCCGGGCCATATCCTCCTCTGGCACGCTCGCGTCGGTCCAGAAGGTCCGGCCCTGTGGAATGCCAACGATCTCCCCATCGCGGGAGACGACCTCCCCCGCCTTGATGGTGTACTTCGCTTGGGTGAAAGCCCTCTCGACGAGCGCGGGATCGCTTCCCGGATCGACCTCTCGGGGATCGATCTCGTAGATGGAGACGTCTCCGTCCGCTCCGACGCCCAGATGGCCCTTCTCCTTGAGCCCAAGAACGCGGGCAGGAGCTGCCCTCGTCATCACGGCGATCTCAGCCCAGCCGAGCTCGCGATCGATGCTTCCGATCACCGACCGCTTCGATAGCATCTCCGGGAGCTTTGCCATCTCCTCCTCCCGGCGCTTGTGGCTCATAAGAAGCGCGATCACCCCAGGGTACTTAACAAACGGCCCACCGTTTGGGTTGTCCGTGGTTAAGAGCACCTTCCAGGGATCCTCGGTGAGGAGGGCAAGCTCAAGCCCTATCGCCCATTGCACAGCGTTGACTGGACTTCCTCTGATGTAGACGAGCGGCACAACGCCGCTCGACTCCTCGAGCTCGATATCGTGGTTGGACCATTTCTGGTGGAGCAGGCGAGCGTTTGCGTACTCTAGAGGGCCGTCTGCAGTCATTGTAGTTGCGCTTCCGAAGATGATCTGGCCCATATCCATTGTCGCGTGATCGTTCTTGTTGTAGTAATCGGCGATCTCCGGGGCCTTGGACTCGAAGTCCCTCCAGCCGGTCCCGCCGTAGGCCGAGAACTGCATATGAGTCACGTGGACCGCCTGGCGGTCCCGGCTCGGAACTATATCCTTCAGGAGATCGAGCGTCTCGATGGCCGTCGTGTAGTTGCCAGGCTTTCCGAGGTTGTTGAAGTGGAGGTGGATGGAATGGGGAAGGCAGAGCCTTTCGTTTGCCCTTGCGAGCTCATGGATTATCTCTGCTGGGGTGACATTGAACTCGGGCACGGGATCGTGCAGCCCTTTGACGTTGGAGCCAAATCCCCAGGCTTCGCCTCCGCCGGGATTGACTATCTTTACGCCGTAGCCCCTGCTCGCACGAAGTCCCCAGGCTACATAGGCTGAGAGCTTGGGCAGGTCTTTTTCGCCGACGCACTCCATCACCGTCCAGTTGCTTCCAAAGAGGGTCAAGGCCCCCTTGTCCAGTATGGGTATCGCCTCGAGCTCCTCGTGGGTATGGCGAGACTCGATTATGGGGGTTGCCGCCTCGAATACCGTGGTGTAGCCCATACGAGCATAGCGGTAGCCGATTGCAGGGGAGTTTGGAACCGTGTATCCGGTGCATGGTCTGCAGAGGCCGCGCAGCGGCTCGGTCCCTATGCGGCCGTCGTCTGGCCTCATGATCCTTCCGGCGTTGAGCTTGGGGCCGGCGATGTGGGAATGGGCGTCGACGCCCCCAGGCAGCACCAGCATGCCTCGAGCGTCGATCGTTGGACCACCTCCGGCCTCGGCGACCACTCCCCCATCTATGCAGATGTCCATCTCCTCGCCGAGCACTCCGTTTGCCGGATCGTAGACGACCCCGCCTTTAATGATCATCTCCAAGCCTCCTTGCGCTCTCCCTTATCTCCTTCAATATCTCCTCATCGCTTGGATAGTCCGACTCGATGACCTTTCTCATTCGAAGGGGCAGGCCATCCATGCGGTAGGCGGTGCCCTCGACCTCTACGCCGGCGATGGCGCACGGTATCACCACATCAGCGAGCAGAGTCGTGGGGTTCTCGTAGGGGTCGATCTGGATGACGGGGATCTCCGCGAGGGCCTCTACGATCGACCTCGGGAAGTTCGAGGCAGGGTCGGAAGCTATGATCAACGCTGCGTCGGCTTCCCTTCGAGCGAGCAGGTCGCATGCAGCAGTCTCCCCGGGATTGAAGTATGGCGCCCCTCGTGAGTAGTCCACGGACATCGGATATCCTCCCTCCCAGGCCATCACCTGGCCAATCCCCGCCACGTTGTAATGGCCGCGCATGGGCATGATCATGAACTTGGTGTGGGCGTTGAGCTCCGCCGTTAGGGATAAGGCGCAATCGATATTCTTGTACCTTCCCCGGCTATGGGTCAGGCCCAGGCCAAAGAAGATGGCCCCAAAGCGCGCCTTCTTGAGGATATCAACGAGATCGACGAGCATTCCTTTGGGGAGGCCGCATACCTCGTCGCCCAATATCTCGGCCTTGCCCGCGAGGATCAGGCGAAGGGCGCTTATCACCTGGTAGTCGGTCCCTGGATCGATCCGTATGAATCGATCGGCCAGCCTTGCGGTGCGAGTCTCCCTCACGTCGATAACTACGACCGTCCTCCCCTTTCGACCTTCGGGGGTAAAGCGCCCAGTGGAGTTGGAGGAGTACCTGCGCATGTGGCGAGGATGTGCCTCGGCCGGATTGCATCCCCAAAACAGTATCAGATCGGCCCTGTTCTTCACCTGGCCAAGGGTGGCCCCGGCAAGCCCCTTCTCCTCTACGCCGATGACGGAAGGGCCATGGCAGACGGTCGCCGTGGAGTCTATCACAGCGCCTATCTCCTCTGCTAAGAGCACCCCCTCCTCATGGGCCTCGCACACGGTGGACGCCCAGCCGTAAAGGAGGGGTCGCTTCGCCGCCTTTAGAATGCTCGCCGCCCGGTCATAGGCCTCCTGATACCCGACCTCGACGAGCTCGCCATCTTGACGGATCATGGGTTTGGATATCCGCCCGTGTCCGGGCCCGTGCCCTAAGATCTTGGAGGAGCCAAGCCTGCAGGCCCCCTTTACCTTTACTATGCCCTCATCGTTCGTCTCAACCCTGATATCGTCGCAGAGACAGCCGCAGAAGGAGCAGATGACGTCCTCGTGGATCAAGTCCTCGTCCTCCCGAATCGGCCGAAAAGCTCTCGAATCGCGAGGACTGGGAAGGTGGTGACCTTCACCTCCACATGCACTCCTTTGTACTGGGGGGTGCCGCAGCCTGATGTATCCGGACCCACCAGGCAGTTGGCCCAGGGACCCATGGGGATGAATATAATGCCGGGATCAAGTCCTCGGTCCTCCTGTGGTGCTAGGATGACGCTACCATGCTCGCTCGTCACCTCCAGGTTTTCGCCTGGGGAGATCCCAAGCCCGCGCAAGTCCGCCTGTGAGAGCGAGCAGGAGGAGGCCTCCCGGAAGTAGTCCGGGGACATCTTTGCCTCGCAAGCCGCACCCTGCCCCAGGGTTCGTCCAGAGATCATTATCGCCTTCACGGAAACCACCATTATCTGAGCATCCAACTTATGTCATCCACCGCTAAAAAGGGTGCGGTCTAGAGCTGCGAAGGACGCGGGCGCCTCATGCGCACCCGAGGAGTGCATCATGTTTATATATGTCCACTGGATTGATGGATAGTTCACCGGCTGGAGAGGGTAATTTGCCAAAAGCTTGGAAGTTCGGAGACGATATAGACACCGATGCCATCATACCTGGTCGCTACCTGGTGATGAATGATCCCTTGGATCTGGCCAAACATGCCTTCGAAGGGATTCGATCCCAGTTCGCGGGCCAAGTGGAGCCTGGCGACGTGATCGTTGCAGGCAGCAACTTCGGATGCGGCTCTTCCAGGGAGCATGCCCCCTTGGCCTTAAAGGGAGCAGGCGTGAAGGCCGTGGTCTCCAGATCGTACGCCCGAATATTCTTCCGCAACTCCATCAACGTGGGCCTTCCCTTGCTGGTATGCGATGAAGTGGATAGGATTAGGGATGGAGATCGCCTCAGCCTGGACCTGGACCGAGGGATCATCCACAATCTGGATCGCCTTGAGGACTACAATACCACGCCCCTCCCCCCCTTCCTTCAGGAGATCGTAGAGGCGGGTGGGCTGATCCAGTACACCAAGAGACAGGTAGGTACTGCATGATATACAAGGTGCCGGTCATCCCCGGCGACGGAATCGGGCCCGAGATCATTGCCGAGGGCAAGAAGGTCTTGGAGGCCGCAGCGGATAAGCACGGCTTTGGCCTCGAATGGATAGAGTATCCACTCGGAGCGGAGCATTTCCTCGAGACGGGCGAGCTCGTCGGCGAGGAGACGCTGAAAGAGCTTGGTCGCTACAGGGCCATCTACCTTGGATCGATCGGCGATCCGCGGGTCAAGCCGGGCGTCCTCGAGAAGGGCATCCTCCTCGCGATGAGGTTCTACTTCGACCAATACATCAACCTCAGGCTGGTCAAGCTGCTCGACGGAGTATGGACGCCCCTCAAGGACAAGGGCCCCCAGGATATCGACTTCGTTGTGGTGCGGGAGAATACCGAGGACTTCTACATCGGCCAGGGAGGCCGGGCGAAGGCCGGACGAAGCCGAGTGGAGTTCGAGGTGATGCGTAGCCTTTACCAGGTCAAGTTCGGCCTGGATGTGGAGTCCGATGGTGACGAGATAGCCTTTCAGATCGGCATGGTCAGCCGAAAGGGCTGTCGCCGCGTTATGGAGTATGCCTTTGAGCTTGCCGCGTCAAGACCGGATCACCATCTATCGAGCGTCGATAAGGCGAACGTGCTGAGCGATATCTACGGCTTCTGGAGGGAGATATTCGAGGAGACCGCGGCGGGATACCCAAAGGTCAAGACAGACTTCAACTTCGTCGACGCCATCACCATGTGGTTCGTCAAGAATCCCGAGTGGTTCGATGTGGTCGTTGCCCCCAACATGTTTGGAGATATCATAACCGATCTTGGAGCGATGATACAGGGCGGCCTTGGGCTTGCTCCTGGCGCAAACCTGAACCCAGAGGGGACGAGCATGTTCGAGCCCATCCACGGATCAGCGCCGAAGTACAAGGGTCTGAACAAGATCAATCCGATAGCCACCATCTGGTCGGGGGCCCTCCTCCTCGAACATCTCGGCGAGCCGAATGCTGCAAGGGATGTGGTCGCAGCAATTGAGGCCAATCTCAGGCAAGGCAGCATAAGGACTTACGATCTCGGCGGGACCTCCACGACGTCCGAGGTGGGCGACGAGGTGGCCAGGTTGATCAAGGAGTCGTGAGGGTTTAAGGGAAAAAGCTTTATGCTGGACAACTTTAACCCTTGCATAGTGCAGTCCAAGGCGGAACGAAGATGGGCTGAATCGCTCATATGGGCTCGTAGCTCAGTTAGGCAGAGCGCCTGGCTTTTAAATTTTTGGATGAAGATACCAGGTGGCCGAGGGTTCAAATCCCTTCGAGCCCGCTTATAGCTGATTCTGAGATATAGGAGGAGGTTGCTTGAAGAAGTTCTCCGTGCTGGATCATGATCTGGTACCCCCCCATATCCTGCTCTCACCGGAGGTGGCTGAAGAAGTCCTTCGCAAGTTCAACGTGGAGGCTTCACAGCTTCCTAAGATCCACGTGAACGACCCGGTGATAAAAGAGATCGGGGCCAAGGTGGGGGACGTCATCAAAGTGATCAGGCACAGCCCGACAGCCAAGGAGTCGGTATTCTACAGGCTCGTGATAGATTGAAAAGGGTGGATTGAGGGTTTGCTGGATAGAAATGTTCTTTATACGGCTTATTTTACCACGGACAAGCTGGTACATCATCACATAAATTCGTTCAACGAATTTATCGATAGGGGTCTGCAGAAGGTCATCGACGAGGTGAGAGTAATAGAGACGAACATCGAGGATACCTACGTCAGGCTGGGACGCATCCATGTTGACCGGCCGATGGTGCGAGAGGCGGATGGGTCGGTTGAGCGGCTCTACCCCAATGATGCCCGGCTCAGGAACCTTAGTTACTCCTCTCCCATCAAGCTGGAGATGACAATAGTCGAGGGGGAGAAGGAGAAGGATATGGTGGAGGCGGGGATTGGCACGCTTCCCATCATGCTCATGTCCAAGGTCTGCAACATGGTCGACCTCTCGCCAGATGAGATGGTGACCTATGGGGAGGACCCCATGGATCCGGGTGGTTACTTCGTGGTAAATGGCTCTGAGAGGGTGATCATGACGCTCGAGGACCTGGCTCCAAACAAGATTCTCGTCGAGTTCAACCAGAGGTACGATGAGAACATTGAGGTTGCCAAGGTCTTCAGCCAGAGGCAGGGATACCGATCGCTGGTTATCGTCGAGCGGGGGAAAAAATCAATACTGGAGGTCTCATTCCCCTCTGTATCAGGACGGCTGAACTTCGTAACTCTTGTTCGCGCCCTCGGGATGGAGACCGATATGGACATCGTGAAAGCGGTATCCGATAATCCCGAGATCATCAAGTTCATGCTGGAGAACCTGGAGGAGGCGGAGGTCTCCACCAACGATGAAGCCCTTGAGAAGATCGGCTCGCGCGTTGCTGCGGGCCAGGCGAAGGAGTACCAGAGGAAGAGGGCCACATATGTCCTCGATAGGTACCTGCTTCCGCATATCGGCGTCGATGAAGGGGTCCGCTACGCAAAGTCCCTCTTCCTCGCCCGGATGGCCGAGGCATGCTTCGAGCTCGCACTGAACCATCGCGGCGAGGACGATAAGGACCACTACTCCAACAAGAGGCTGAAGCTCTCTGGGGACCTGATGGAGGACCTATTCAGGGTGGCCTTCAACAGGCTTACGAGGGACATAAAGTACCAGCTGGAGCGGGCGAGCATGAGGAATCGCGACCTGAACGTCATCACCACCGTTCGAGCGGACGTCTTGACCGAGAGGATGATCCATCCCCTTGCTACAGGCAACTGGGTAGGCGGGAGGACGGGCGTCTCACAGCTCTTGGACCGGACCGACTACATGGCAGCGCTGAGCCATCTGCGCAGGGTCATATCTCCCTTGTCCAGGTCCCAGCCTCACTTCGAGGCACGCGATCTGCACGCTACACAGTGGGGTCGGATCTGTCCCAGCGAGACGCCAGAGGGCCCCAACTGTGGCCTTGTGAAGAACTTCGCCCAGGCGGTGGAGCTCTCCAAGGGGACAGAGGATTATGAGGACGTAAGGAGGATGCTTTACGAGATGGGCGTGATACCGATGGGTGATTACGATGGCTAGCAGCGCAAGGGTATTCCTGAACGGGGAGATCGTGGGCCATAATCCCCAGCCTGAGAAGCTTGTCTCAGAGATGAGACGTCTTAGGCGTTGCGGCCAGATCAGCAACCAGGTCAATATAGCCTTCTTCGAACGCACCGGTGAGATCGTTATCAATACCGATTCGGGCCGGGCTCGCAGGCCTTTGATTAATGTGGAACGCGGCCATCCCATGGTGACGGAGGAGCACGTTTCGATGGTGGATCGGGGGGAGCTGACCTTTGGCGACCTCGTCGATATGGGACTGATCGAGTATCTCGACGCCGAGGAGGAGGAGAACACTCTGATCGCCATCTGGGAGGACGATCTAACGCCTGAGCATACCCATCTGGAGCTGGATCCCTCATTGATACTGGGCATATGCACGGGTCTAGTGCCCTATCCGGAGCATAACGCAAGCCCTCGCAACACCATGGGGGCGGGGATGGTCAAGCAGTGTCTTGGAATGTCCATGGCGAACATGAGGCTTCGGCCGGACACCAGGAGCCACTACCTGCACTATCCTCATCAGGCACTGGTCCGCACCAGGACCGCGAGGGCAATTGGCTTCGACCAGAGGCCGGCTGGCCAGAACTTCGTAGTGGCCGTCCTCTCCTACGAGGGGTATAACATCGAGGATGCCCTCGTCATGAACAAGGGCTCAATCGAGCGTGGCATTGCCCGCAGCCACTTCTTCCGGGTATCGGAGGCCGAGGAGCGCAAGTACCCCGGAGGCCAGGAGGACAAGTTCGAGATCCCGGACCTCGAGGTGCGCGGCGCAAGGGGCTCGGAGACATACGAACAGCTCGACGACGACGGCCTTGTGAACCCCAACGCCTATGTGGGGCCAAACGACGTGCTCGTAGGGAAGACCAGCCCGCCCCGTTTCCTGGAGGAGCCAAGCGAGTTCGGGATAACGCCCCAGCAGCGAAGGGAGACCTCGGTCACCATGCGCTCAAATGAGAAGGGCGTTGTGGATATGGTTATACTGACCGAGTCCCAGAATGGGAACCGGCTCGCCAAGGTGAAGTCCAGGGACCAAAGGGTGCCCGAGCTCGGGGACAAGTTCGCGTCCAGACACGGCCAGAAGGGCGTATTGGGCCTGATCGTGCCGCCCGAGGATATGCCCTTCACTGAGAGCGGCATGGTCCCCGACCTCCTCCTCAATCCACATGCCATCCCATCGAGGATGACGGTGGGTCACGTACTTGAGATGATCGGGGGAAAGGTTGGGTCCTTGGAGGGCCGATTCATTGATGCCACCGCCTTCTTGGGGGAGACCGAGACGGACCTTCGCGGTGCATTGACCAAGTTCGGATTCTCTCACACGGGCAGGGAGATTTTCTACTTCGGCACCACCGGAGAGCAGGTGATGGCCGACGTCTTCATGGGGGTCATCCTCTACCAGAAGCTCTATCATATGGTCTCGGGGAAGATGCACGCTCGTTCCAGAGGACCGGTACAGGTGCTCACGAGGCAGCCTACCGAGGGGCGGGCCCGCGAGGGCGGCCTCCGGTTCGGAGAGATGGAGAGGGATGTTCTCATCGCCCATGGGGCTGCATTGGCACTGAAGGAGCGGCTGGTCGACGAGTCGGACAAGGTGACAGAGCTCGTCTGCAGCAATTGCGGGGTAATCGCCATACATGACAAGCGCAGGAACGCGGACTATTGCCCAGTCTGCGGTGCGGACACGGAGATATATCCAGTGGAGATGAGCTACGCCTTCAAGTTGCTGCTCGACGAGATCAAGTCTCTGGGCGTGGCTCCACGTCTCATACTGGAGGATGCGGTGTAACCATGACCGTTCCAAAGAGGATTGGAAAGATCCGTTTCGGGCTCATCTCCCCCCAGGAGTTCAGGAAGATGAGCGTGGTGAAGATCATCACCGCCGATACCTACGACGATGATGGCTTTCCCATCGACATGGGCTTGATGGACCCCAGGCTCGGGGTCATCGATCCGGGCTTGCGCTGTCGATCTTGCGCCGGCCGGCCTGGCGAGTGTCCAGGCCACTTCGGCCATATAGACTTGATCGCCCCGGTCATTCATGTGGGATTTGCCAAGCTGATCAGAAAGCTGCTTCGGGCCATCTGTCGGGACTGCTCCCGTCTGATGCTCCTCGAACATGAGAAGGCGACCTATATCGAGCAGATCAAGACGCTCGTGCACCTCGGCCAGCCCACGGACGACCTCGTGAGCAAGATCTTCGCCGAGGCTCGCAAGCACAAGACCTGCCCCTACTGTGGGGCTCCTCAGCAGGAGATCAAGTTCGAGAGGCCGCTCGCCTACATCGAGGAGGGCCATAAGCTGACCGCCTCAGACATCAGGGACCGTTTCGAGAAGATCCCAGATGCGGACATCGAGGCCGTAGGGATGAATTCGGCAACCGCAAGGCCTGAGTGGCTGATATTGACCGTTTTGCCCGTGCCCCCTGTGACGATGAGGCCCTCGATCACTCTTGAGAGTGGCCAAAGAAGCGAGGACGACCTTACCCACAAGCTAGTGGACATCATCAGGATCAACCAGCGATTCCAGGAGAATAGGGAGGCTGGCGCTCCCCAGCTCATCATCGAGGACCTCTGGGAGCTCCTCCAATATCACGTCACAACATTCCTCGACAACACGGTCTCCGGCGTTCCTCCCGCTCGTCATCGAAGCGGCCGCCCTCTAAAGACGCTCTCGCAGAGGCTCAAGGGAAAGGAGGGTCGATTCAGGGGTTCGCTATCGGGCAAGAGGGTCAACTTCAGCGCAAGGACGGTCATATCACCCGATCCCAACCTCAGCATAAACGAGGTGGGCGTGCCGCTTGAGGTGGCAATGGAGCTATCTGTTCCATTGATTGTGAATGTCAGGAACATGGAGGTTATCAAGCAGTTCGTACGGCGGGGCCCTGATAACCATCCCGGGGTGAACTACATCACAAGGTCCGATGGGCGAAGGGTCAAGGTGACGGACAAGAACTGCGAGGAGGTTGCGGACCAGCTTGAGATTGGATGGAAGGTCGATCGACAGCTCAACGACGGGGATATCGTCCTCTTCAATCGGCAGCCTTCCCTTCATCGCATGAGCATCATGGCCCATAGGGTCAAGGTGATGCCCTACAAGACATTCAGGCTTAACCCGGCGGTATGTTCTCCTTACAACGCCGACTTCGACGGGGACGAGATGAACATGCACGTTCCCCAGACCGAGGAGGCCAGGGCCGAGGCGCACATACTAATGCGCGTCCAGGAGAACATCCTCTCTCCGCGTTTCGGAGGCCCCATCATCGGGGGAATTCACGATTACGTCACGGGATCCTTCCTCCTTACCCATGGCAGGAAGCCGATCGACCGGCAAGGTGCGATGGAACTCTTAAAGAAGTACGACGGCATCGATCTGCCTCCTCCTGCGGGGACGGACGATGGTGGCGAGCCCTACTGGACTGGCAAGCAGATCTTCAGCCTGATCTTGCCTCGAGGCCTCAATCTGACCTTCAAGGCAGATTTCTGCCCCTCATGCGACCAGTGCAAGGAGGAGAACTGCGAGAACGACGCCTACGTGGTGATCAGGGACGGGAATTTGATCCAGGGCACCATAGACTCGGCGGCGATCGGAGCCTTCAAGGGAAAGATCACCGACCGCGTCATCAAGCAGTTCAATCCAACGATCGCAAGCACCTTCCTAGATCGCATGACGCTTCTCGCCCTGCGGGGGATAATGCTCGCCGGGTTTAGCTTCGGGATCGACGATGAGGATATTCCTGCCGCAGCATCGGATCAGATCAAAGAGGTGACTAGGGTTGCCCGGGAGAACGTGGAGAAGCTCATTTCCGCATACAATGCGGGAGAGCTCGAGCCGTTGCCGGGTCGGACGCTCGACGAGACCCTGGAGATGAGGATCATGCAGACATTGGGCAAGGCCAGGGACAGCACGGGCCAGATCGCCGGGCGTTACCTGGGACTTGACAACAGCGGCGTCGTCATGGCTGTCAGCGGGGCTCGCGGTTCCATGCTCAACCTGACTCAGATGGCTGCCTGCGTGGGCCAGCAGTCTGTGCGTGGCGAGCGCATCAGTCGAGGGTACGCCGACCGCACATTGCCTCACTTCCGGCGGGGCGATCTCGGGGCGGAGGCTCATGGATTCGTCGAGTCCAGCTACAAGGATGGTCTCAATCCCACGGAGTTCTTCTTCCACGCGATCGGCGGACGCGAAGGCCTCGTGGATACGGCCATCAGGACATCACAGAGCGGTTATCTCCAGCGACGCCTGGTAAACGCCCTCCAGGATCTCGAGGTGAAGTACGACGGAACGGTTAGGGAGACGAGGGGCATGATAGTGCAGTTCCGTTATGGCGAGGACGGCGTGGATGCTTCGCGGAGGGACTATGCAGGTCCAGAGAACGTGAAAAGGATCATCGGTCGCGTCTTAGCCTCGGAGGATAGAAAGCCATGTTGAACGAGGCCGAGGTGGAAGAGGCCATAACGTCCCTGGATTTCCCCCAGAGCATCGTGGCTGCGCTCCGGGAGGGGCTTTCCGGGGTGGGCTTAACGAGGGAGCTGTTGGACAAGATCCTGGAGCACGTGATGGCCGACTACGATCACGCCAAGGTGGAGCCATGTGAGGCGGTCGGCGTCGTTGCCGCACAGTCGATAGGCGAGCCCGGCACACAGATGACCATGCGGACCTTCCACTACGCAGGCGTCGCCGAGATCAATGTCACACTCGGCCTTCCCCGGCTGATCGAGATAGTGGATGCGAGGAAGGTCCCCTCCACTCCCACGATGACGATACGGCTTATTGAGCAGTATGCTGGGGATAGGGACCTTGCCCGAGAGGTTGCCTGGGCGATCGAGTCCACATCCATCCTCCATCTGGGGTCCATTGCAACCGATCTTGCGGAGATGAACGTGCTCATAGAGCTGAGCTCCGAGGCGCTCGTCCAGCGCAAGATCACTGCCAAAGAGGTGGCCGAGAGGCTAGGAGAGGAGATGCGCCTATCGGTTGATCAGCCGGGTGGGGGCAACCTATTGATCATGGCCCCAAAGGAGCCCTCCTACAGGGAGCTGCTCCAGCTGGTGGAAAAGATAAAGAAGCTCTCCCTCAAGGGAATTGATGGGATTAAGCGAGTGGTGATCAGGAAGGAGGGCGACGAATATATCCTCTATACTGAGGGATCCGCGCTGAAGAAGGTCCTCCAGTTCGAGGGCGTGGACCCCGGCCGCACCAAGACGAACAATATCACGGAGATCGGCGAGGTACTGGGCATAGAGGCTGCCAGGAATGCCATCATCAACGAGGCCACCGACACCTTGCGGGAGCAGGGTTTGGCCGTGGACGTCAGGCATATCATGCTCGTATCCGACATTATGACCTGCGACGGCGAGATAAAACAGATCGGTAGACATGGGGTCTCTGGGGAGAAAGCGAGCGTCCTTGCGAGAGCCGCCTTCGAGGTCACAGTGAATCACATACTAGATGCAGCCATCCGCGGGGACGTCGACGATCTTCGGGGCGTAACCGAGAACGTGATAGTAGGTCAGCCTATACAGCTTGGGACAGGCGATGTGCAACTAGTGGCAAAGAGATGAGGTAATACGATGATAAACATAGATCGAGCGCTCAGAAGTTCGATAAGGACGGGAAAGGTGGTTCTGGGGTCGAACCAGACGATCGAGTTCGGAACAAATGGGCAGGCGAAGCTGATCATATATGCGGAGGACTGCCCTCAGCATGTCAAGACCGATCTGACGGTCCTGGAGATACCGATCTACAGGTACCAGGGCCGGGGCAAGGATCTTGGATCCGCTTGTGGAAAGCCATTTTCAGTCTCTGCTCTCGCCATAATCGATCCCGGTGAGTCCGAGGTCATGGCCCTGCTCCGAGAGATTCGAGGTGTTGAGAATGAGTGAGTTCAAGCTCACCACCGAGGGTATCAGATACATTGCATTATTCGAGAGTCTTACAGGGGGCATGGCCAGGGATTGCATCGTGGACGATGAGAACGAACGCATCATATTCGTCATCAAGAAGGGGGATATGGGGGCGGCGATTGGCCGAAAGGGAAGCAATATTAACCGGGTCAAGAAGTCCATAGGCAAGCAGATCGAGATCGTGGAGTACAGCGAGGACGTGAACGAGTTCTTGGAGAACCTCTTCCAGCCGGCCGAGATCAAGAACGTATCTGTGGTCGACAAGAACAATAAGCGATTGGCTTATGTAGAGGTAGCAAACAAGGACAAGGGCATTGCCATTGGGCGGGACGGCCGGAATATATTGAAGGCCAAGATGCTCGCTTCTAGGCATCACGGTGTTGACGATATAATAATTCAATAGGATTGGCCGGAATTCCCCAGTCGCGGCGGCCAGGGGCAGGACGGGCATTCACAATCAATCAGGTGAAATAATGGGTAAGGGAATTTACGCTGCCAGAAAGCTGGAGAGCGACAGGAAGACCCTGCGGTGGAGCGATCCTCATTACATCAAGCGAGCTTCAGGGATGAAAATAAAGGCAGATCCCCTCGGCGGAGCTCCCATGGCGAGGGGGATCGTCTTGGAGAAGGTTGGAGTTGAGGCCAAGCAGCCCAACTCCGCCATCAGGAAGTGCGTGCGGATACAGCTGATCAAGAACGGCAGGCAGGTGACCGCTTTCTGTCCTGGAGACGGGGCAATAGGGTTCATCGATGAGCACGATGAGGTGGTCGTGGAGCGCATCGGCGGCAGGATGGGCCGATCGATGGGCGACATTCCCGGTGTGCGGTTCAAGGTCGTAGGTGTAAACAACGTATCCCTGATGGAGATGGTATCCGGGCGCAAGGAGAAGCCTGTTAGGTGAGGCATATGAAGGTATTCGGTAAATGGGATCCGGCAGAGGCGGAGATCGCTGATATCAGCATCAAGGGCTACATGAACCTCTCCCCAAAGCTTGTCCTCCACTCCGGCGGCAAGCATGCCAAGCAGCAGTTCAAGAAGTCGGAGCAGCATATAGTAGAGCGTCTGATGAACAAGATGATGAGGAAGGAGAGGAACTCCGGCCAGAAGCAGGTCGCCTACAAGATCGTGGAGGAGGCCTTAGATATAATCCATCAGAGGACCAAGGAGAACCCTCTCACCGTATTGGCCCAGGCGATATCCAACGCCGGTCCCCGTGAGGAAGTTGTCCGGCTGAAGTACGGCGGAATCACCGTTCCAAAGGCGGTGGATACCTCTCCCCAGCGAAGGGTGGATGTGGCCTTGATGCTCCTCACCAAGGGGGCATGGCAGGCCTCCTTCAAGAAGAAGCGGTCGGCCCAGAGCGCTCTCGCTGACGAGATAATCTCTGCGGCCAACTACGATATCAAGAGCTATGCCGTGAACAGAAAGGACAGCGCCGAGCGGGTGGCAAAGGCAGCCCGTTAATCCCGAGCGTGGGGCCCCAAAGCCAAAGGGGCCTCTGCCCTTTCGGTCTGGTACTTTTTTTTGGCCACACGCCGACTGGAAGCGACCTTCCCAGAAGATCGATCATCATCATTCCCAGTGCATTATTCTCGAAGATGGCCTTGAAACGAGCCTCGCTCTCGGCCAAGGCCTCAACAATCCTCTTGCCCTCGGTGATATCGAGTCCCACCATCTGGTATTCTACCTCCCGGCCGAATTCGCCGGTAATGGCCGTGAGGTTCCACCTGAACTAGCGTGTTTGCCCCAAGGCATCGATATCAGACGGTTTTCGCCGGCGAGGCTGTCCGGCATCTCCCGCCCCAGAGCAGCCAATGCGACCTCCGCCCTCCCTTTTTCCTGGCCAATTGCTAGCGAGATGATGTTCTGTCCCACAAGCTCGTCCTCCCTCTTGCCGATGAATCGACAAAGCGCCTTGTTGACATAGATGAAGGTGCCATCGGGCAGAATTCGACATACGAGGGCGGGCTGATTTTCCACAAGAGCCCGGTAGTGGGCGTTGCTCTTCCTCAAACGCTTCTCCGTCTGCTTTCGCGCCTCTATCTCCTGTAAGAGCTCATCGTTCAGCCTTGTCAACCTGGCCGTCCTCTCCTCCACCCGTCTCTCCAACTCACAGTTGGCCTTGTGCAGATCGCTAATATCGGCTATCAGGGAAATGCTCCCTACCACCCGCCCATCTTGCCAGCGTGGGGCTCCTGCAATCCTTATATGGAGATCCCCGCCCTCCCTTTTCAGGCGAAGCTCATAGAGGGTGGCCTTCCCAGCCATGCGCAACCTTCGAGCCTCCTCCAGGGGGGCAGCTCATCGGCTGGGACGAACTTATCTATGGACCTGCCCACCGTATCGTCCGGTCGAGATCCCACCATGGATGAAAAGGCTGGATTGACGTACAAGAAACGCCAATCCTCTCCGGTTACAACCAGCCCCAGACCCAGGGAGTCGAAAAGGTGCTTCGCTTGGTAGATCAGGTCCAGATCATCCTTTGGATCCAGGGAGCATTCCCTCCGATATGTAAGCACATATAGATCGAGCAATGAGTCTGCGATTAATATGCATTATATATTGCGACACTCCCCTCTGTTGGAATGTTTCTAGAATGCCCATGCCATCTGGTCTTCCGTTTTAGGCGACATAAATTGCCAGGTGGTCGAGCCTCGCCCTATATGGTGGCGTCCAGGCCTGCGGAGGCATCCACATCACTCCCCACCTGCTCACCACATGGGGGCGTGGTCTCCCATAATATGGTGGCGCAAGAGTTCGATCTCCTCCATCCTCTGCCCTCTTGGAGGGCGATCTTCGATCCTCTGTGCCTGCCATCCACCATCGCAGTCCGCCGGCGGCGGGCCGGATATGAGGACGATTCGATAGTGGATCTCCCCATTCCCACGGCGAAGCGATATATCTCCCTCACCGGACCAGGCGCCCTCATCGGCCCTCGATCTGATCTCTATATGGCCGACGACCTCCCCGCTCCTCAGGGCGTCCATTCCAGCAGATCTCTTCAAGTCCGCCTCCAGCCTCGAGCCACCATCATCCAACTCCCGGTTTATGTTGCAGAGGAGGTAGTGGTCCTCCCCAAGCATTATCCACCCCCTGGCGACGGGCGTTCCTTCCATCCTGGAGATCTCATCCTTTATCTCCTCGATCGTCCTCCCCTCACTTAGCAAGGACCGTGCGAGGGATGGCTGGATCCCAACTCCGTCGATCAGGTCCAATCGAAGGGGGGCGATTCCCTGATTGGAGAATGCAAGGCCATCGGACGTGAAGTGACCGCATCCAAATCTTCTCTCCATTCCGCGAGGCGGCTGCGCAGGATCTCCGGCCAAAGCATTCGAAAAGGACTCAGCAGGTGTCTCGATGGGACCCGATATGGCAACGATCGATATGGATAAAAGGAACGCGAGAGCAGCCGAGATGCTCATAGCCTTCATCGGCACCTCCCGCAGTTCGAGCGCAATCCTTCGGCTCGGCTCGGACTGGAAGGCCTTCCCTTCCGTGGTAGAATCCCCTCTTCGCCCAGGCCATCTGCCATGGGGGAGGGAGCGGAGATGATCATTCGATCGTATCTTGGATCCATCGCCGAGACCTCATATAACGGGGAAGAGGTCATGGGTCGCTTGGCCCATAACCCTCTTGAACGGTTCACGAAAGCTTATGCACGACCTCTCGGTGAACCATCATTACCGAATCGGTCCGTCATCCTGCCAGGTCCATTCTGAGCTCTATCTTCCATTTGGCATCCGGCGCCCATCTGATTTCCTGCTCCCATCATGCCGCCGTCTCCCATTGGGCAGCCAGGGCCCATCATGCCGCAGAACTTGCCGCTCTCCTTGAGCTCTGCAAGGGTCATGTTCTCCATCTCGGCCCTCTTCTGCTCCCTGAGGGCCTGGATCTCTGCAAGGGTCATGTTCTCCATCTCGGCCCTCTTCTGCTCACGAAGAGCCTGGATCTCGGCAAGCGTCATCCCGTCGAGCTCCTCCTGGCTGATATCGAGGTCGAGCAGACAGAGGTCCCCGCCCATGAAGGGATGCATCCCGTCAGGACCGGCCTGTCGTCCATCGCCTTGACATCCATCGGCTTGTCGTCCATCGAAGCGCTGATTATCGAAGCGACCATCGCCCTTGAAACGCCCCTGCTCCTGGACGTCTGCAAGCGTCATGTTCTCGCGCTCGGCCCTCTGCTCTTCTCGCATCTGCTTGAGGTCGCTAAGGGTCATGTTCTCCATCTCGGCCATCTTCTGATCCTTGAGCTCCTTGAGCTCGGCCAATGTCATGTTCATCATCTCTTCATCGGTTAGGTCCATCTGCCATGACCCAACCCCGTGGCCGTTTCCCCATGGCATGGCTATTGTGGGCGCTGCCAGAAGGCAGAGCGCTGCCATTACCATCATCGAACTTGCTATTCTCACTCTTTATACCTCCATTAAGGAAGGCTCCGACGTGTACGTTTTTTTTTTGGGGGGCGGAATCGCCCTCCCAACGCCTGGAGCCAACTCCTTGCCCTAACATCATCGCCGAACGATAGAAGAAGGTGGAGGGGTACGAACCGGAACGGAACGGTCTTGAACCATTCTGAACCGTTCGGAACGCTTCCATTGGCCTTTTTGCCGGGGAGATCTTGGAATCCTTTGCGATGACGCGCCCATTCTCACCTGTACCTCTTCGCTATCGACTTGTCGATCCAGATCTTGAGGCCATGAATCAGTCGCGAGGGCATGGCGACGCATAGGCCGCCGTATACGCCCACAGCAGAGCCGCTGCCTATGGATATCAAGGCCATGGGGTTCTCGGTGCTGGCAAGCACGGAGTATGGCGCGAAAGGATGTCCTCTCGCCATGCGGGAGAGGTTATCGGCCATATGTTTTGCTTGTCTCTCAGCCTCGATCCCCGTCTTCGTGGCAAGCCTCCCATCTATCTCGATCCAAGCGGTATCGCCTATGGCGTAGATCTCGTCCTTCACTCGGAAGTAGGGGTCGGTCAGCAGCCAGCCGTTCTTCTTGGGCAGATCGAGCCCTTCTACGAAACGCGATGGCTTGATCCCCGTCGTCCATATCGCCATGTCGCAGTCGAGCGAGGATCCGTCGGAGAAGGCTATGCTGTCGGGAGAGACCCCCTCCACCTGTCTGGATGTGAGGACATTCACCCCCCTCTTGTATAGGGCCCTCTCCACATGGCTCGATGTGGACTGGGGAAACTGGGGGAGCAGCCGCTCCCTCATCTCCACGATATATATGTCGCTCTCCAGGCTATCTGCGAGAACGCAGGCCGTCTCCACGCCGGTGAGGCCGGAGCCTATTATCATGATCCGGCTGGGATTCTCGCGCTCTATGAACTCCCTCGCCCGGATGGTCTGATCAAGCGTATTGATGGAGAAGGTGTGCTCTGTCCCCTTGACGCCGAAGTAGTTCTGCCCTGCCCCTGTTGCAATCACCGCCACGTCGAACTCCACCCGTTTATTCTCGCAGATGACCGCTCCATTCTCCAGGCCTAGCGCGCGCTCTCCGACCAGGGTGGCCCCCTTATTCCAACAGAAGGGCATCAGGGGGGCGGTGAGGTCTTCCATCCTGACCAATCCCGCGAGGAAGTCGGGGTAGAGGGCCTGGACCTCTATCCAGGACTTGGGCTCGATTAGGGTGACATCGAGCAACCTCTCGGAGGTTGCGTTTCGGGCGAGCTCCGCTCCGGCGATGCCGCCTCCGATAATTGCCACGCGAATCCGGTCCTTCATCGTGGGATTAATGGACCTCAAGATATTTCAGGGCTTGCGTCGCTCGATGGACTCGCCAAATCTTGTGAATATGTTTAGGAACCATTAAATCCCTTAAAATCCTATTATTGATGGTGAATACCCATGAGATACATGGCCTTCAAGGCCTTGATTCTAACGATACTCTTGCAGTCCGCTTGCATGGCGGCCTCCTTCAGCGTCAGCTCGGGGGAGGGGGGCTCTGCTACTATCGCTGTGAGCTTCGATCTCGACTCATCGACGGAGATGGAGCAGAGCATTGATATGACGCGAGGGGGGCTCGTCGAGGGCCTCCAGATTGATGGAGAGGGCCATAACGTGGTCTCTCGGACTTTGAGCGCCAGCGGGTCCACGATATCGGGCAGCCTCTCGGCCGAGGGCGGCCTGGCCTCACAGGCTTGCTCCTATGCGCACGATAGGGAGATGGCGCTCTCTCAGCAGGCAGAGGCACGTGGCCAGGCGCAGATGGAGGTTGCAGGATCGCTCAATGCCCGCGCCGCCTCTCAAGGGGTGGGGGTAGATAGCGGCCTTCTCTCGTCGGTCCAGAGCGTGGCCGTTGATGGAGAGAAGGTGATCGCCTGCCAGGATTCAGCAGCGTTAGGGGCACTGGCATACGCCGAGGCCAAGGCGTCCTCGGGCGAATCATCGGTCGATCTGGTTGGAGGCCTAAATGGCGTAGGCCTGATCCGCGAGAATGCCATCGCTGTCGCCGGAGATGAACTCGCAGCCACAGCGGACTTCAGGGCGATTAGCCTCCTCTCCAAGGGATATGCAGCGAGCAGGGCAACCTCTTCCGAGGGGGAGAGCTATACCTATGCAGATTCCAAGGAGTCCCTGGCTTCGAAGCTCCAGGCACGGGCGGGATCAGTGCTCCTGGCCGAACAAAGCCTCAAGGGAGAAGGGGATCTCGTCCTCTACGCCCGTTCTCCCGGCCAGGGTGGCGCGGTTAGCTACTCGGGCGATGAGGTGGCGGGAACCCTCTCTGCCTCCGGCGATGGGACGCCGAAGGGAGAGCTCTTGGGGGATGTCGAGGAGACGATGCTAGGAGCTGAGCCCGTTCCCGGTTACTGGGTGGGATACGGCGGCAACCTGGTCGATGCGCGTCCCTTCCTGATCGAGGACAGTTCCGGAGTCGATCACGTCTTCGTCAGGCAATATAGCAGCAACGCCCTTTTCGACAACCGGGGAGGCACGTGGTACAACATGGGAGGCGCCTTCTATGGCGATCCATGGGCAATCAGGGACAGCTCTGGCAATATTCATGTCTTCGTTCGTGGATCGGACTCTGGCCTATGGGACCTCTTCCTCGATCCCACCTCTATGGGCCATGCCTGGAACGGCCTTGGAGGATACATATACTCAAGCCCAACTGCTGTAATTGACCCAACCAGTCCCGGCTATGCTGGGATCATGGTACATGGGAGCGACGATGGCCTCTGGCTGGCCGACCTGAACCTGAACACCCTCAATGCAGTATGGCACCCATTGGGCGGACGCTATGCAGGCACGCCCTACGTCGTTGCCCAGGGGAGCAAGTACTACACCTTCGTCTGGGGATCTGGGTCTGACTACTCCGTCTGGGTCAACGAGTGCACGACGATCGGCGGCTCTGGCACATGGTATCCCCTTGGCGGATACACCTATGGAAGTCCTGTTGCGATCAGTGAGCCTGGATGGTCCGATTATATCGCAGTCTTCACCAAGGGTAGCGATGGAGCTCTCTGGGTCTACGACTACAACATGGTCACCCATAGCGGCGCCTGGCTTCCAAGGGGCGGATTGATCAACGGTCAGCCCTTCGTGATAGCCGATGGCGACACCACAGGCGACTACATCCACGCATTCATCCGGGGAAGCGACGATTCCCTCTGGGATTGCCGCTCGAGCTCAGGGCTTGGCAGCTACACTTGGTATTCGCTGGGTGGAAAGCTCTTGTCCAATCCAGGGGCCATGTGGGACGACTCTCCGGAGAACCAGATCGACGTTGCAGGCATCGGATACGACTCGAGCCTGTGGAGGTACTGGACTTAGGGGAAATATCGCTTCAAGTGAGGTGAGGCATTGATAACCGTCAACTTCGATGGGCTATGCTACCCCAAGAATCCAGGTGGGGTTGCTGCCTATGGCTACATCGTCCGGAGGGACGGAGATGTGATCCACCGTGGCTGCGGCGCAGTCGGCCAGGGTCGGGGGATGACCAACAACGTCGCCGAGTACGCCGGCCTCCTGGCCGCCATGGAATGGTTGGCAAGCGAGGGGATTGACGAGGTGCTGACGGTCAGGGGAGACTCAGAGCTCGTGATCCGCCAGATGAAGGGTGAGTGGCAGGTTCGCTCTGCAACCTCCCGCCACTATGTGCCGCAGATCCGGCCGCTGCTATCCGGCAGAGAGGTTCGCTTGGAGTGGGTGCCACGGGAGGAGAACGAGGAGGCCGACTTGCTCTCGCGGGTGGCCTATGAGAGATATATCAAGAAGATGAGGGGCTAAGAGCCCCTCTCAAACCTCTATACCCCGGGGTAGACGAAGGTCGTATCCATTGTGGGCGTTTTTCCAAGGAGCTCTAAGTACTCCCGGCGGGCCTCCTGGGGATCGAGATCCGCCTCAGGATAGAGCATCTTTGCGAGGTAGGTGAGCCCTACTGGATGGTCCAGCCCGGCCATCATATCCCAGTGGCAGAGATAGGCCCGGCCGTCCTGGACCGCGGATATGCTCTCGGCGCCTGGGCGACTTTGGATCTCCTCACTCTCATCGAGCGGCAGGCTATCCTCGGTCCAGCCAAAGCGCGTCTCATCCGTTGCGGCGACCCTCTTAATCATCACCTGGGGGTCCTCGCTTACCACCCACTCCCAGTCCACCTTCGGGTAGTCGCCCTCCAATCCCTCTGCGATGTTCTCTCCTCCGGCCATATCGAGCAGCACGCCAAAGCCCGATCCCGGCCCCATGGTCGAAAGGGATCCTAGTCCCCCGGAAGAGCTCCACTCCACATAGGCCCTCGGCCTTGCCTTCCCCTCGACCGCCATCTCTACCTGGGTTCGTTTGGACTCGACCCATTGGACGTACTCCTCTGCCCTATCCTCCTTGTTCAGCACGGCCCCGAGCAACGTGATCTCTTCTGCCATGGTCTCCGGCCTGAAGAAGTCAAGCGCAAGAACGATGATGTTCTCGAAGGGAGAAAGTCCCTCCTCTATAGAGAAGATGCCGTAGGACTTGTCTGGATAACTGTAGCTGATGACGACGATATCTCCCATCGACTCATCCCTGGAGAGCTCTCCTATGGCCTCGAAGTCCGGATTGTTCCACTTGCCGACGGTTGAAAGATCGTCGAGCTCAGGGAAGTAGCTGCTGATGGCCTTATCCTTCACCGAGTTCGATATGCCCACAACCTTGCCGACGGCGCCGAGGACTGCGACTGCCTCGGCGGCGTCGGAGTTGAGGACGATAATCCCCCCAACGGGCGCATCTATGGTTACCTCCCTGCCGGCTGAATCGGTTATCGTCAAGGGATACTCGGATCCAGAGGCCGGTAGGATCAGCAGCACAAGGGCCAATGCCCAAAGCGATTTTATCATATCATTGCACCTCAATTAGCATATCTTATTTTATCAATCTCTCGTTAAGTATGTCATCATTCATAAACATTTTGGAAAACGTTAGCATAACCGCAGCCCCTTTGGCCGGGTGAAGGCCGTCGGATGGGGAGTAAATGGCGATAACCGAGTGTCTCGTCGAATCGGCCATGGGGAACGTTTGGAAGGGCCCCGCCTCTCAAATCTGTTCCCTCCCGGAAGGCGAGGGGCCAGAGGGGCTTCGATTGTGCCAAGATAGAAATACGATCGACCTCAGCCTGACTTCTGCAAAGGCCGAGGTAAGTGGAGAATGGAGGACGAGCAAACCATACAGTCCGGCGGATCGATCGAGACGAGCGCTCTACAGGCCCCCGCGTTCCAGGCCCTGACGATCGGAATCCCCTTCTGCGTATTCAAGCTGCTCTTCGGAGTCCTTTGCATTCGAATGGGCCGGGGAGACGGTGCGACGCTGGTCATATTGGGCGCGGCAGTCGTCATCTGGGCATCGGCAGACCTCGTGATGAACGTCCTTTCGGCGGCGTTCGACCTGGCCGGAAGGACGTCGCCTGTTGAGTTCTGCACGATCGCCCAAGTGGGGCGCCTCATCGGAAGGCCCAGGGTCTTCCTCGCAATCGATACCCTCGTCTCCTTCAGCATCATCTGCGCCGTCCTCTGGTCGGGATGGATCGCGCATTTAAGCCCCAACGAGTCCCTTCTTTGGTACGCGGCAACCACGCTCAACCTCATAAGCATCTCCCTCGTAGCCCTCTCTGCCGAGCTGCACAGGATGGATTAGCGAGATCCGACGATTTTAAGCCATCCCAAACCGAAAGGGTAGTATACAATCCAAGATAATAGCTTAAGTATGATCCGATCTCGTGGGATATGTCTCATCATCGCATCACTGATGCTGTCATCCATATCCTGCGGCACCCCCCCCATGGGGGAAGAGGCCCCAGAAGTCCTGCTGCTGAACTCCTACCATCCTGGCATGGCCTGGACCGATGCCATTACAACTGAGATTCAAAAGATCTTCTTGATCAGGATGCCCTCTGCATCCCTAACCGTCGAGTATATGGACGCCGATAGGCAGGACCCCACTCGAATCCGTCTCGACCAGCTTCGAGACCTTTATCGGGACGAGTATAGGAACAATAGCTTCGATGTGATCATCGCATCCGACGACGATGCCTTCCGATTCCTCTTGGAGAACGGGGAGTCTCTCTTCCCCGGGGTTCCTGTGGTCTTCTGTGGTGTCAACTACTTCAACGACGATCTTCTGGAGGGAAAGGCGGGCTTCACAGGCGTCGTTCAGGAGATGGATGTCGAGGCCACGATAGACCTCATGCTTGAGCTCCACCCCCAAGCTCGACATATCTTGATAGTGAACGATCAGACGGCAACTGGCCTTGCCAATAGGAGGTTGATCGACCAGGCGGTCGCGAACTCCAGCCGAAGGGCAGACGTTCAGTTGCTAGACAACCTCACTTCCCGGGAGCTGCAGCGTAAGCTCAAAGGGCTAACGGAAGATTATCTGGTCCTCCTGATGACGTTCACGCGAGATCGAGAGGGTCATACCTTCACATACGAGGAGAGAGCAGAGCTACTCCGGGCGACAAGCTCCGTTCCCGTCTACGGGTTATGGGACTTCGTCCTTGGCCATGGCATTGTGGGGGGAAAACTCTCCAGCAGCAAGGCCCAGGCACACCTGGCTGCGGATATCGCCCTGCAGATCCTCGCTGGGAAGAGTACTTCCGATATTCCCGTGGTGAAGGAGTGCCCCAACCCCTATATGTTCGATATGCTGGAGCTCCATCGGTGGGGGATCTTGCCGTTGGCCCTTCCACCTGGAAGCATTATCATCAACCAGCCCTTCAGCGATCGCTCAGATCTCAGCCATCTGGATCTCAGCTACCTCAACCTGAGCGGTGCAAGCTTAAACCAGTCCAACCTCCAGGGATCAGACCTTAGCCATTCCGACTTGCGAGGTGCCTTCCTCGAGGATGCCATGATCGATAAGGCGATGCTCTCCCTCGCCGATCTCTCCGGGGCCACGTTGAAGGAGGCAAACCTCAGCTGCTCCGATCTCTCCGGAGCATCAATCATTGAATCCAACCTCAATAGGGCAAACCTCACATGCAGCAATCTCACCGAGGCCGACCTCTCCGGATCGGATATGGAACTTGCGTTACTTGCCGGGGCGATCCTCCGGGGGGCAAGGCTCAATCGAGCAAACCTCATGGCTGCAGATCTCAATGGGGCTGATCTCGCGGGCGCGGATCTATCCGGCGTTTTCATGAGGAGGGCAATGCTCTATGGGGCCAACCTCACGGGATCGAACCTGAGCGATGCAGACCTCGTTGGGGCAAACCTGATCGAATGCAACCTTCGAGGAGCCAACCTCACTGGCGCGGACCTCTCCGAAGCTCGCATATCAGGGGCTGACCTCAGCCAATCCCTTCTTGTCGGCGCAAGGCTTGTTTTTACCAACCTCACAAGGGCAAACCTGAGCGAGGCCGATCTATCGGGATCCATCATCATAGCATCAGGGCTTGAGGATTGCGACCTTCGAGGAGCCAACCTCACAGGAGCCGATCTCACAGGGGCGCGAATGGCAGGTGCAAGGCTCGCCAAGGCCAACCTTGTGGAGGCCTCATTGACTGGCGCCTATCTTAACGGAGCCGATATGAGCGGCGCAGATCTCCGCCGTTCAGATCTCTCCGATGCCCACTTGGATAACGCCAACTTTACAGGAGCTGATCTCAGAGTGGCAAGGCTCGTTGGGACGAGCCTTCTCCAGGCTATCATGAGAGGAACCGATCAGACTGGGGCAAATATGATCGGCGCAAGAGCAAGCTGGGCCGATCTTCGGGGAAGCGTGCTCTCAAACGGCCATTTAACGAGGGCAGAGTTCATGCTTGCCGACCTGAGCGGATCCAATCTTGCGGGATCGGACTTCAGCAGGACCTATATGATCAGATGCAACCTTTCGAGCAGCGATCTCAGGGGAGCGAACTTCTCATACGCCGATTTGACCAATGCAAACCTATCCTTCAGCGATCTCAGGGGGAGCAATCTGGACAACTCCATCCTGAACGGAGCCAACCTCTCTCATGCCGACCTGGTGGACTCGGAGTTCAACTGGATAAACCTGATCGGAACGAACCTGCAAAATGCAAACATCAGCGGCTCGAAGGTGAACAAGGTCAACCTGAAGGATGTCGACCTCAGAGGGGCAGATCTCCGCAATATGAATACGAGCAATATATACATGGAGGACGTAAACCTCTCCGGAAGCGATATGAGCGGATCGACCTTCATCTCATTTGCCGGCAAGAACGTGGATATGAGCTACACGAACCTGATGCACATCACCTTCGATCGAACGACGCTCGAGTTGATGGCCCAGGTCAATCTCGAGGGGGCCATTGTTGACGAGGAGATGCAGAGAATTATGGCTGGGGCAGCTGCGGAGCCAGCCGGGTGAGTCGCGAATCGGTCGAACTGGGGGCCCCCGATATGGAGATAGGCATAGGGAGTGGTGGTTATCCAGGGAGCCCTAGCGTCAGGGGCTGTTGGACCCTCCAATCAACTCTGCCGCCCTGCGGCCCACCTCGGCCGGATCGACCTTGACGCGGGCAACCCCTGAACGAATGGCTGCATCTGCCACCGCCTCTGCGACAGCGGGGACCACGCGGCGGTCGAAGGGGGAGGGTATGATGCAATCAAAGGTCACGGGATCGACGAGGGATGCGATCGCTCTGGCTGCAGCAACCTTCATCGCCTCGTTGATATCGGAGGCCCGAACGTCGAGCGCTCCCCGGAATATCCCAGGGAAGCCCAGGACGTTGTTCACCTGGTTTGGAAAGTCGGACCGGCCTGTGGCAATGACGCGGGCGCCGGCACGCAACGCCCTATCGGGCATGATCTCCGGGACAGGATTTGCCATCGCCATCACGACAGGGCCTTTCGCCATCGATTCCACCATCTCCTCGGTCACGATCCCTGGTGCGGAGACCCCGATGAAGACGTCGGCTCCTTCCATCGCCTGGGTGAGGGTTCCTGAGATCTCATGGGGGTTTGTGACCTTCGCCATCTCAGCCTTGATCCCTTCGAGATCCCTATCCCTGCTCAGTATTCCGCGGCGGTCGCAGATCCGTACGTCCTTCGTCCCGAAGCTCATCAGGAACTTGGCTACGGCTACGCCCGCGGCCCCAGCGCCTGATACGGCCACCTTGATCTCGCTCCACTCCTTTCCCACGAGGTCGAGGGCGTTCTTAAGCGCGGCGAGGGTGACGACTGCTGTCCCGTGCTGATCGTCGTGAAAGACGGGGATATCCAGCGTCCGCTTGAGCCTCTCCTCGATCTGAAAGCAGCGAGGTGCGCTGATATCCTCCAGGTTGATCCCTCCAAAGGAAGGCGCAATCCTCGTTGCCGTCTCCACGATCTCCTCTGGGTCGCGCGAGTCGATCGAGATCGGGAATGCGTCGATTCCTGCGAACTCCTTGAAGAGGATGGCCTTTCCCTCCATGACGGGAATCGCTGCGAGGGGTCCTATATCGCCTAGGCCGAGCACCGCCGTTCCGTCTGTGATCACGGCCACCATATTGCCCTTGGAGGTGTACTGATAAACGAGATCCGGCTCCCTCTCGATCTCGCGGCAGGGCTCGGCTACCCCTGGCGTATAGGCGAGGGCAAGATCCCTCTGGGTGCTGCAAGGTACCTTGCTATGGATGGCGATCTTGCCCCTCGCCGCCCGATGAAACTCGAGTGCATCCTCTGGAAGAGACATCGACGAGGTCGACGATTCGAGCCCAGATAAACCTTGCCCAGCAGAAACAGTTTTAAATCAGGTGATGCATGAGGGAACCTCGGGCCGGGGTGGCAGAGCGGACAATTCTTCCTCGCCAGCGGGCGATTGAGAGTTCATACGCGGCAGGCTCGAGACCTGTTGTCCCTTCTGGGACGCTTGGGTTCAAATTGGGGGCAACGCCATAGTTCCTCCATGAAAATCCCAACCCCGGCGCCATCACCTCCGCTGCCGGCAAGCCGATATCCAAAGGATTCCGGCAATCTCGAAGGCGGGGGTTAGGAGAGGAAAATATTATGGCCAGGTTTCCCGAGGCTGAAAATCGCATATTAAACATGAAGATCTGTATGCGATGCAATGCACGCAACCCAGTTAAGTCCACTCGCTGTCGCAAGTGCGGTTACGAGGGGCTGAGGATGAAGTCCAAGGAGAGCAGAGGATAGACTAGAATAGCCCCCTCAACGGGGCTTTTGTTCACGATTATTCCCATGATCGCAAGAATCGGCCGAACGGAGGAGCGCATCAAGAGAGTGGTGGCGGTAACAGGTTCTGCCCATCTTACATTGATCGATCCCGACTCGCAAGAGCCCCGGGAAGCGGCGGCGATGGCACATGCCGCTCTCGAGGGCGGGACGGATGGCATCATGGTTGGGGGATCGATCGGGGCGAGCGGATCCTGCTTGGAGAACACAGTTCATGCCATCAAGGAGGAAGTCGACCTCCCCGTGATCTTATTTCCAAGCGGCACAGCTGGGCTCTGTCCCGGTGCGGATGCGGTATTCTTCATGAGCCTTCTCAACTCCCGCTCCTCCAGCTACCTGATCGAGAACCAAGCGCTTGGAGCCCCTTTGGTCCACAGGTACGGCCTCGAGCCCATCCCCATGGCCTATATTGTCGTAGAGCCTGGGGGGACGGTCGGCTGGGTGGGCGATGCTAAGATGATTCCCAGGGGAAAGCCGGAGCTTGCGGTGGCCTATGCTCTAGCAGGCAAGTTCCTGGGAATGAGGCTCGTCTACCTAGAGGCGGGGTCGGGAGCGGATGAGCCGGTCCCGACGGAGATGGTCCGCGCGGTCAAGGGGGCCATGGGCGACGTATTGGTCGTGGCTGGGGGCGGGATCATCACCGGCAGTAGGGCAGCAGATCTTGCCCGGGCCGGGGCGGACATAATAGTCACTGGAACTGCGGTCGAGCGCTGTTCCGACATTACCGCCTTCGTAAGGGAGCTCTCCGGGGCGATCAAGGGCATCAAGTAAGGCGCTCATGTCAACATTTTTAATGAACTTTCTAAAGGAGAGGGGGCTCGACGGCCTGCTCCTCGTTGGCGACAGCATCTGCCATCCTGATATCTACTACTTATCTCGCTTTCTCTCCCACGACCGCTTCGCGCTCCTCGCTTGCGAGAGTGTATCTATCCTCGTCTCCTCGATGGAGCTATCGAGGGCGAGGAAGGAGTCCACTGCCTCCGCAGCCTTCAGCACGTCGGAATACGGTATCACGGAGCGCCTGAAATCCGATCCGAGAAGGGCGTATGGTGAGGTTCTGGCGGAGTTTCTAAAGGATCAAGGGCAGTCCCGCCTGGCCATTCCGGATAGCTTTCCCGTTGGCATCTGTCGCGCCCTGGAGGAGAGGTTCGAGGTCTCCATTGTGAAGAGCCCTATTAGGGAGATGAGGTCGATCAAGTCACCAGGGGAGATAGAGGCGATAACGGAAGCCCAAAGGGCGTGCGAGGACGCCATGAGGACCGCGGAGATGCTAATTTCGCGGTCGAGGGTAAGCGGCGAGATGCTCGTGGATGACAGAGGCCCCCTGACCTCCGAGAGGGTTAGGGGGGCAATCGAGGTCTCCCTTCTTACGCGAGGCTTCCAGGCAGATGGCACGATCGTTGCCGGAGGGCAAAAGGCCGCCGATCCCCACTTTCAGGGGAGCGGACCATTGCCTGCCAACTCGCCCATAGTGATCGATATCTTTCCACGATCCAGCAAGACGCGCTACTATGCCGATATGACGCGGACGATGCTCAGGGGCGAGGCCTCCTTGGAGATCGAGGAGATGTATGAGGCAGTCTTCCAGGCCCAGGCGGCGGGACTAGGGGCTTTGCGGTCCGGAATCGAAGGGTGCGAGGTCCATGAGCTCGTATGCCAGTCTTTTCGAGATATGGGATATCCCGAGAGGGAGAAAGTGGGCTACATCCACTCCACCGGCCACGGCGTCGGCCTTGAGGTCCACGAGACGCCCTCCATCTCCGAGGCAGGGGAGATGCTCCTCGCCGGAAACGTTGTGACGGTCGAGCCCGGCCTCTATTACCCGTCGGTTGGTGGCATCAGGCTCGAAGATCTGGTGGTAGTGGAGGAAGGCGGATGCCGAGACCTCACAGTCTACGAGCGGAGGCTTGTCGTCTGATATTGTCGAAGGGAACTAGTTCATAGGAGGTTCCGGTCCGATGGATGAAGCTGTTCTGGAGAAATATAGGCAAGCAGGACGAATACTGAGCCAGGTCCTTGAGGAGGCGCGGTCAATTGTGGATGTGGGAGTCTCCCTTCTTGAGGTGGCCGAGGCGGTGGAGGCCTCGATCTATCGATTGGGGGGCAAGCCTGCCTTTCCCTGCAACATATCGCTCGACAGGATCGCTGCCCACTACACACCCTCTCCGGGAGACGAGAGCTGCTTTTCCGAGCAGATGATCAAGGTCGACGTGGGGGTGCATATGGATGGATACATCGCAGACTCGGCGATAACGATCGACCTGAGCGGCCACGACCAATTGGTTGAGGCCTCCAAGGCCGCCTTGGATGCAGCAATCGAGCTAGTCGCGCCAGGGGCAAACACCGCAGAGTTCGGCAGGGCGATCGAGGAGGTCATCACTGGATACGGCTACAGGCCGGTTGCCAACCTTACAGGTCACGGATTGGAGAGGTACCTGGCTCATGCCAACCCCAGCATCCATAACGTCGCCGTGGATAAGGGGGTAGAGCTCGAGGTTGGCGACGTAATCGCGATAGAGCCCTTCGCAACGGACGGCGCAGGGAGGATAACCGAGGGGCCGACGACTGAGATATTTGGATTTTCCGTTCGCCGTCCCATTAGGGCGGCCATCCCTCGCAAGTTGATGAAGGATATTCAGGATAAGTACAGCACACTGCCCTTCGCCCGCCGATGGCTTAACGTGGAGAGGGTCGATTACGCCTTAAACCAGCTGCTCAGAAGCGGCGTGATACATGGATATCCCATCCTCTGGGAGGCAGAAGGCGCCCTCGTATCCCAGGCCGAGCATACCTTGGTCGTGATGGAGGGGGGCGTTGAGGTGATCACCCGCTGAGTCAGGCCTTCTCATCGCCATCGTCGCCGTAGTCTTCCTTATAGGAGTCGTCGCCTATCATCGCAGCAGAGATTGCATCCACTCCGTCGAGAAGCTCCGCTACCATACAGTAAGGGATATCGCCGAGGTCGGGCATGGCCTCGCCGCCGATCACCCTCGCACCAACCTCGCTGACTATATCGAGGGCTCGGTCGAACTCCTCTTCGGTCTCGGCATCCAGGGCCTCTCCCACAAGATCTGCGACAGGGATCTTCTTATCGAAGTCGCCGTCGATGCTTCTCTGGCAGGAGTGAAAGACCGCAGCAAGGGATGTCTTCAGAGAATCCAGCATCATGTCGGCATCCTCTCCAAGCGAGTCGTGTTCCTCGAACACTATCTCTCTGATATCGTCGATGGTGGAGGTCGCCTCGTCCGCCGTAATTATGCCCCTATTATATCTCGCGAGGACCTTGAGGCAAGCGAGCACCACATCGTCCATTATGTAGACGAATACAGCTCCCACATCCCCTTCCTCGATGTCGGGCAGTTTGAAGTTGCTCTCCTTGACTTTGTTGATCCAATTCAACCAACGCTTCTTCGTATAGAACTCCTCGTTCATTCAATCCTCTCAGCGATATGCGTCGACCAGAGCCACCCTCTCCAGCACCAGATCCGGTATCTTGGCCTCGCCCACCGCGGATATCTCCTCCTCCGATATCTTGAAGGCTTCCCTGATCAGGTCCATCCGCGGCCTTGGCCCGATCGCGTCATCCTCTATCAGGCCCTCAAGGTTCGGCTCCTTCTCCTTCGAGCTCACAGTGATGATGGCGACCCTCTGAGTCTCATCGGATACGCCCATCCATAAGGCCTTGCCGATCTGTCGCTCCCCTGAGGCATAGCGGAGGATCTCCATTCCAAGGTCTTTTGCCACGTTCCTTCCATCGTGGAAGGCCTTCTCCGCCTTCTCCGCGGCGAAGAGGGCATGTCTTTCGCTTGCCACCATATCGGCGTTTAATGCTTGGATGGTGCACCCCTCGCTATTCGAGAGGTCCTTTTGCGCAGAGACGAACTCCGCCTTTCCCCTCACGATCGGCCGTCCCCAGTGAAGGCGAATCCACTTCATCCCTTGGCTTTCCAGGGACCAGTAGCTTAAAAGATTGCGGTCGCAAGAGGGCTTTCAGTACTCTATGCTCTCGCCGACATCCAGCACCAGCACCTCGGTGTCGCAAAGGGTCTCCACCAGTTCCTGGTATTCGGCTGGATCTTGCTCGATGGCCTTGTAGGTGTTGTAGTGCATGGGTATGGCGATCTCAGGCCGAATCCAGGCAGTTGCCATCGCTGCCTCCCTTGGGCCCATCGTGAATCGGCCTCCTATGGGCAACATGGCGATCTGGGGGCGAAGTAGCTCTCCAATCAAATGCATGTCGGAAAAGAGGCCGGTATCGCCCGCATGGTAGATGCGAATTATGTCGTCTATCACGAATCCCGCGGCCTCGCCCCCATAGATGCCCGGATCAATCTCGGTCATCCCGGATGAGTGGAGGGCAGGCGTCATGTGGAACTGGACATCGCTTACCGAATAGGAACCTCCGATGTTCATCCCCTCCGCTCTAGCCCCCGTTTTGTCAAGGTGCTTTGCCACCTCGGGGTTGGATATGACCAGACAGCCTGTCCGCCTGGCTATATCGCCCGCGTTTCCCAGATGGTCGGCGTGGGCATGGGTGACCGCTATGAGGTCGGGGTTGAAGTCGCCCACGCTGCACTTGGCTACAGGATTCCTCTCGATGTAAGGGTCCACGAGGATGTTCAGAGACTCCATGAGCTCGAAACAGGAATGGCCGTGCCAGGTGATCCTCATGAGATCCTAGTTTGGCAGGGCCTTTATTAGAAGCTAATGGATGGCCAAGAGGGCCATCCAGGGCACAGCTCTGATCATCAGTAGACGGATCTAGATCCAAAATACAAAATAAGGGTGGGCATATATCTGCCCGGATTCGGATCTCAGACGAGGCCTGCTCGCTGTAGCCGGAGGAGGTCTGTCGTATCCAGCTTCTCTCCATTCCTGAAGTGGTCCATTATCTCCTCTGCCTCGCGCTTGGCCACCTCTTTTGCTCGATCCTCCCGTGTATCTCGGTTCTTCTTTCGGAGACCGATGATGACCTTGTCGAAGTCGCGGATCTCCCGTTGCGTCCTGATGAACTCCTTGTGCTGCTCGTCTGCGGCCTCCTGAGCCTTCACGAACTCCTTGTGTGCCGCATCAGCCTCCGCTCGAGTTTGATCCGCCTCCTTGAATGTGGAGATCATCTTATCGTGATACTCCTGGGCAAGCTCGGCGTACTTTGTGACCTCTTCGTGATACTCAGAGGCCTTATCTCGCAGGGCCTGGGCTTCATCCAACAGCTCGCGCAGCTCATCGTTCTTCTCCAGCTGCTCCTTGCGGCCCTTGAACTCCGAGTGGAGGGATGAGATCTTATCGACCAGCTGCTTCTCCTTGTCGGGGCTGAGGACCTCGGTCTGCTGCCGGAACTCGAGATGATCTATCTCTCTCCTCAGATCCTTTATCGATCGATCCCCGGTGAGGTTGTATTTCTTGCGGATCTCGTCAATCTTGGCGTAGATCTCGTTGGTCTTCTCGTTGTACTCGTCCCTCTTCTGCTTCTCCTCAGCTACGTTCTTGTTGTACTGATCACGAAGCAGCTTGAGTTCCTGGGCCTTTTCTATAAGCTCCTTAGTCCCCTTGTTGAGTTCATTTCTCTTGCCTGCCCACTTGCTCGCCTCGGCGTTAAGTTGGCTGCGCTTCTCCTTGAACCCAAAAGACTCTTGCTTAAGCTTGGCCTTCTTCTCTTCCAGTTCTGCCAGCATCCCCCTTTTATCCTCCTTTTCCAGCCGTCCGGCTGGGGGTACCTCAGGCCCCTGAACGGGACCGAATCACCCTTAGGTGAAAAACTTTCAGGCACTATACGTGATTGGGGTTTTCCATGTCCTCATGCCAACTTCCAGAGGCTGCGCAAGGCCTTGATGCACCAATCACTTGGACGGCGGTCATGCGCCTGCCAGTCCAAGTTCTAGATGAGATCAAAGATACCAAAAGGCAGACCTCCTAAAGATCGACGTGAGCGGACATGTCGCGAGACTCTCTCAGCCTCTAACGTATTAACCTTTTGGTTAGCCGCTTGCCGAGCAGGGGCGGAAGCCTTGGATTGGGATTCACTTCATCTAATATATTATAAATCGTATCCATATATCCTGCCGGATGGCTCGTCATGGAGCTATAGCGGCTTATCGAGGGCGGATGCTACCTTGGATCGATGCTTTCTCGTCCATCGTTTGGGCAGCGTCCTATTTATAAACCGCAATCAACAGATTAAAATAGGTGGTTTGCTCAAAAGAGGATAGGATCATGGATTGATGGTTCATATTTAGCACCAGATGGAGGGAACGATTTGAGGAAAATTCTATTGGCAGTGCTCGCAGTGGTCGCGGTTGTGTGTGGGCCGGCCTTAGCTGCTACGACTACGGAGTACAATACGACGTTCAACTTCGAGCAGGACGTCAACGGGAATGGTTACTTCATGACTTATAAGTACGCAAAGATGGGCGCTTTGGCCATGAAGGACTACGTGCACGGGAGCGGCTCTATCGACTCGTCTTCCCAGATCTTTGCGCAGGACTACTATAAGTGGTTCCGGTCCGGCAGTGCGGACGATACCGATGAGCACGTCGCATGCCTCTCCATGAAGGAGGACAACATCATGGTCTATTCTCCGATGACCATGGCGATTGGGACCGGCTACTATGCGAGAAGGCCTCTCGTCTTCGACTCCCTGCTCAAGGAGAAGACCTGGGTCAAGAACTACCGTGCCGTAACATCCATGCATCATGAGATCGAGTACGCCCATGCCATAGACAAGGAGCTGGACGTGCTGGCCAAGGAGAAGTGGTACGAGAATTACGACCCAGAACATCAGGGTGTGGGAGTGACGCAGCTCAAGGTCACCGAGGACGTCACCGACGGTAAGATCCACTTCGGCGTTCTCCAGGCAGACTTCAGCAAAGCCGCTTATGGTCTCTTTACTCCCGCCTATCCCGACACCTTTGCCATGCAGACTGCATGGAGAGACCCGGCAATCGAGATCGATGAGGACTACTTTGGCACCTATCACATCGAGAAGAACATGACCCTGGAGGTCCCATACACTTGGAAGAAGACGTCCAGTGACTGGCTGCCCTGCTGCTCCGGTGGATGGGCCGACATGAACCCGAGCGAGACGAAGGACTGGTCTGCTGGTGGCATCTTCGATTGCACCTGTCTGAAGACCTCTCGCGCAGGCATGTACGGCTTGCCTGTCGGCGATGAGCCCTTTAAGCCTTGGGCCTGAAGATAGGGAATATCCCCTATCTACCCTTTCTTTTTTACTACCGCCGAAAGGCAGTTAACTTCCTCTGCAGAGGGCTTTCTCATGGATTACGAGGCTTGGGAGCCGATATACAGGGAGATCCTCGACGATTTCGGATTTTCTCGGGTGCGAGACCTCGAGGCCGCAGTCCTTCTTTCGGAGCTTCTCAGATCTCCGCCTCCACTCTCAAGGCTCGCGGAGCTCATCTCCGCTAAGAAGGTGCTCGTATGCGGAAACGGGCCGGGCCTCTTGTCTGAGATCGCGGGTCTCGAAGCAGATGGGGCACTTCTGGACCGCGCAATCATTGCCGCAGACGGCGCAACTTCCGTCCTTCTGAAGGCAGGCATATCTCCGGATGCGATAGTAACCGACCTCGACGGGACGATTGAGGATATAATCGATGCGAGCAAGCGAGGATCGATCGTAGTCGTCCACGCGCATGGGGACAACATCGACAAGGTTCGCGAGTACCTCCCCCAGATGGGCGAAGCCCTCGGCACGTGCCAGTGCAGGCCCCCAGAGGGCCTATACAACATGGGCGGATTCACCGATGGGGATCGCTGCGTATTCCTCGTCGTGCACTTTCGCGCATCTGAGGTCGCCCTCGCTGGATTCGAGTTCGACGATCCGACGGTCACTCCGCGTAAGGCAAAGAAGCTTCAATGGGCAAAGAGGCTTATCGACATCGCCTTATCGGGGTCGTTGTAGGTCGCGGACCGCCGAGAGAGCCATATTCCGAGATAGCGAAAGCTCAGCTCAAAGGCTTATCCGGCTTGCAGTCAGTTCGAGGATCGCAGAGAGGGCGCGCTCTGCCACCTCTTCCGCCTCGGCCTCGGCGTCGATCACGAGAAAACGGCCGGGCTCCTCCTGGACGAGCCGGTCGAAGATCCTCGCCACCTGGGTGAGGATGGCTTCGTGCTCGAACCTCTCCCGTGGGCGTGTCCTGCACCTCTCCACCGCGAGGGCGGGGTCCAGGCGAAATAGGATTGTCAGATGGGGATCCACGCTCCAAGGGCGGTGAAGCTCACGGATCCATTGGATGGGCTCCGGCAGGATATCTTGAAGCGTCACCCCTTGATAGGCCACCCTGGAGTCGGTGTAACGGTCGGAGACGACGAGCGCTCCCCTATCGAGCGCCGGGATGATCCTCTGGTATAAGTGCTGGGCGTGGTCGGCCATGAAGAGGAAGAGCTCCTCCATCCTCCGGCTCGGCCCTCGATCCTGGGCGAGGTGCTCCTTCCTGATCAGCCGACCGATCTCCCCAGAGGTTGGTTCAGCAGTGAATAGGACGTCGCGGTCCCGGAGCCTTCCCTCCAGTATCCTGGCTGCGGTCGTCTTGCCGCTCCCATCGATCCCCTCCAATGTCACCAGGATGCCATCCATGGGCGAGGCTAGGAGGTGTTAGTATTTGTTAGCTGTGGCCCGATGCTAACTCCGGCGTATCATCCTCTGGGTATCCGCAGTCCACCCGGTAACCCTCGCAGCGGGCGCTTGTACCACATCTGGGTTGTCTTGAGGTCATAGGTAGACATTAGTCATTATCTCCCCCAAGGACCTATCAACGCGGCTTGTCGTCCCCCACTTGCTCCGGCAATCAACGCGGCAGGACTGCCCAGCTCATGCCAGCCCTCAAAGGGAGACAGCTTATAAACTGGGCTCGAGGTGATATAAGGATATCGATGGCCTCGATGCCGGACGGCAATCTTATCTAGCAGATCCACACTAATAACGCTGAGGTGCTACATTTGACCGAGAACATCTACGTTGTTGGGCATAAGAGCCCTGATACCGATTCAGTGACCTCAGCAATCGCCTACGCGAACCTTAAGACGCAGATGGGCGTAGCCGGCGTGATCCCAGCGGCGGCAGGCCCCGTCAACAATGAGACCAAGTTCCTTCTGGACCACTTCAATCTGCAGGCCCCTGTGATCTGCACAGATGCTGCAGGCCAAAAGATCATCCTCGTGGACCACAACGAGGTCGGCCAGGCTGTGGACAACATCATGAAGGCGGATATCGTTGAGGTCGTCGACCACCACAAGATCGGCGACATACAGACTGGAAAGCCGATCTTCTTCCACAACGAGCCCGTGGGAGCAACGGGGACGATCATTGCCAGCATGTACCAGCAGAACAACATCCCCATCCCAAAGGAGATCGCAGGCCTCATGATGGCGGCGATCTTGAGCGACACCGTCCTCTTCAAGTCCCCGACCTGCACGGAGAAGGACAAGGAGATGGTGGCCATGCTCTCCCAGATCTGCGGCGAGGATCCCCAGAAGTTCGGAATGGATATGCTCAAGGCAAAGAGCGATATTGGAACCAAGTCGGCCGAGGATATATTGATGGGCGACTTCAAGAAGTTCGACTTCGCGGGACTGAAGGCAGGTGTCGGCCAGATAGAGGTCATGGACCTAACCGACCTCGGTCCCAAGAGGGAAGCACTCCTCGCAGAGATGAAGAAGAAGGTCGAGGCCGAGAAGCTGGATATGATCGTCCTCATGCTCACCGACGTCATGAAGGAAGCGAGCGATCTCCTCTTCTACGGCAACGATAAAGCCGCTCTCGGGTTCGAGAAGGCCTTCGGAGGCAAGATTGCCAACAACTCCATCTACAAGGAGAAGTGCCTCTCCAGGAAGAAGCAGGTAATCCCGCCCCTGGAGTCCGCATTCAAGAACTGAGGTCCTTTGGGGTGGGCTTTCCCACCCCGCTTATTCTTCGAATGCCCCCCCATCACCTGGAGGGGTGGACGCATCCTTCGCCGTAGCGGATCAAGGATTTCGTCAGATGCCTCCTCGCCGAGGGGGGAACCTCGTAGAGCCCGGTCTCGATCTCCCGGGAAGTGGCGCGCGATTCCTTCTCGCCGCGGGTGCGACAGCGGCGGCACCGGTAACCTTGTCCCTTCCCGGCGGACTTCATCCTTCTTTTGCAGGTGGGGCAGATGGGGGCATCCCACTCCAGTCTCTCGGCAAGGGAGATCACCTCCATCTTCTCCAGGTTGAGCACCCCCCCTCGAACGGCGCCGTATACCTCCAGGAGATCACCGGGCATCAGCCTCTTAACGATATCGCGAAAGCCCTTGGTGGGCTCGAACGCTGCGCACTCCAACCTCGCGTCGTTGCTGGCAAGATCGAAGAATAGGTGGCCTCCGGCTATGGCGCAAGGATTCGAGGCCACGGTGCCCCTAAGGCGGTAGCTCCTGTCGTCGCAGAGATCGCCCATCTCTCCGGGGAGCATTTGCGAATCGGTTCCTTGGTTGGTGATGTACAGAACCCTTCTCTCGGCAGGCTCGCTCTCGATCATCGAGGCCGCCATCTCGATTGCCCCGATATCGTCTCCCCTGATGCCGAAGAGTATGGGGTCAGGCGAGTGGGGGGAGAAGACGATCCGGCCAGAGTCCATATCGACGGTATCCCAAGTCCCGGGATAGGTCAGGCTGTCCGCCCTCCAGACCGAGGGCTCGTCGATGGAGCGAGGAGTGCCCCAGCGATCTCGATGACGGTAATGGACGAGCTCGAAGGTGTGGTCCTCGAAAGCAGATCCAACGGCAGCGAGCGCTCCGATCAATCCCCGCCCCTTTTTGAATCCCCTGTGCCATATCCCTTGATCTTGAAGGATCTTGCGCGCTTCATCGATCTCCAGGATCTCCGTTACAGCCCGCCGGTAGAATCCCCTCATCTCAGGGGTGACCGTCTCTGCCACGACCAGGCCTGGATTGGTGTTAGCTCCATCGAGGTCGGAGAGCTCGATTACGGCTTCCAAAGCGACCTCCTTTACCTCCTCGACTCGGTCAGACCGAAGGGCGAACGCGATCGCTGCGTTTCCCCTCGTCTTGAAGGGTGCACAGGGATTCAGCCTGACAAGCCTTGGCAGGCCCTCGACCACCCCCAATGCACCCAGCCTCTCCAGAAGCACCGCCGCCAGATATGTGGTGCAGAGGCCCCTCTCCGAGTCGGTGTCGTCGATCCCAATTGTGAGCATTGTGAACCTTTAAATATCGGCCGAACTCCCATATATAACGATGGATAAGGAGATCCTCATCACCCAGGCGATCGAGATGCTCGACAGGGCGGGGTTCGACATCTCTGAGCGGTGCTACATCCGTCCACGAAGCTTCGATTTGATCGCAAGGCGGGATGATCTGCTCCTGCTTCTAAAGATGCTCTCCAATATCGACGGGCTGAACGAGAAGACGGCGAGAGGGGTTCGTTTCCTGTCCAGGCATCTCATGGGGTGCCCCCTCCTCGTGGGCGAGAAGACCCGCGACCAACCCCTCGAACGCGGAGCGGTTTACTTTCGCTATGGCGTCCCCACGTTGAGCCTTCGGACGCTGGAGGATTACCTCCTCGCAGGCGCCCCGCCTCTCGTCTATGCCGCACACGGCGGGCTCTATGTACGCATCGACGGCAAGCAGCTGCGCGAACTGCGGCTGAAGATGGGAATCTCCTTAGGGGCGCTCGCATCCGATCTTGGTGTCTCCAGGCGAACTGTGAGCAAGTACGAGACCGAGAGCATGGATACCTCGGTCGATGTCGCCCTGAGGCTGGAGGAGGTCTTCGATCAAGGGCTTATACAGCCGGTGGACCTTTTCTTGCCGCCCCTTGCCGAGGACGATACTGGTCAGATCATGGACGACATCCTTCAGCACCTGGAGGGGATCGGCTTCAAGGTCTTCCCAACTGAGCAGGCCCCCTTCAACGCCATCACCCAGGATGACAGAATGGTGATCCTGACCGGCGTGAGCAAGTTCTCCTCCGCCATGGTCAAGAAGGCCCGCCTCATGTCCAGCCTATCCGAGGTGACGATGACCCATTCGGCGGTGATAGTCGATGGGGAGGTCAAGGTAGAGCGAATCGAGGAGACGGTCATCATCAAGAGGCGGGAGATCGAGACGATGGACAGGGCAAACGAGTTCGCGGACCTCGTAATGGAGAAGAAGGGATGAGGGGGGCAGCTGGCCTGCTCCAACGAATCGAGGCCTCAGGAAGGATCTTCGTCCTGGCGGTGGCTGGCGACAGCGGATCAGGCAAGAGCACATTCACAAAGGGAGTTCGCCGAATTCTTGGAGAGGAGATGGTTGCAACCTTCTCCATGGACGACTACCACTCGCTCGATCGCCAACAGAGGCTGGACCGGGGGATCACCCCCCTTCATCCCGAGGCCAATCGGCTCGGCCTCCTGGCAGAGCACCTGGAGAGGCTTCGCCGGGGGGGGACGGTGGATAAGCCCGTCTACGATCACTCAACCGGCACGTTCTCGGGGACGGTCCCCTTCGAGCCAAGGCCGATCCTTATCGTCGAAGGGCTGCACCCTTTCTACACGGCGGAACTTCGCCGTCTGACCGACTTCAAGGTATTCGTCGATCCCTCCCGAACGGTCAAGCGCCGATGGAAGCTGAGGCGGGATGTGCACGATCGGGGCTATCGAGCTGAGGACGTCATGAGGGAGATCCTGGATCGAGAGCCCGATTACAAGCTGTATGTCGACGTCCAGAAGGTCTATGCCGAGATGGCAATCAAGATCCAGGACTCGAGGTTCCCCACATCCCTAATGGGCGGCCTGGATGGTCCATCCAAGGAGCTCTATTCGGTCCGCTTGATCCAGCAGATCATCGAGCCCGTGGAGGCGGTGGAGCTTACGATCGACCTCAGCAAGATCCTCAGGCTCTCAGAGCGGGATTTCTCGATCGAGTTCCAGAGGGATGACTACTACGGCAAGCGAGTTGGAGTTATTACCATCGACGGAGAGCTCCATTGCGATATGGTGGAGGACTTGGAGGAGAGGCTCTGCAGCATGCTTGGAGTATCTCGCCCGGTTGTGATGGGGGCAGAGCCTTACGTGGACGCGACAGGCATTGCCCAGCTCATGCTTGCCTGGCGCTTCCTCGAGAAGCTGGAGTACCTCATCTCCGCATGAGATGCACCAAAACGGCCTGGATCTTCGAAATTAAGCCACCTGATATGAGACTCCTATGGCCTGGAACTCACTGGTCTCCTGGCGCTCCAGCTTGGCCTTTATCAGCTCGAACCTATCTCACGGATTCCTCTGAATAGAGCCGCTCTCCGCAGCGCTGGCATACCTCAGCAGAGACCAATAGAACTGCAGTATTGCCTCCTCCGGAGAGGATCTTCTCAACATTCTTCTCCGAGAGCTCGCCACCCGCAGACCGGGCAACTGTCAAAGGGCTTTCCGTTCATCCTCTCCTCGCCCGGCTATCGATCGACTGCCCGCCCTAGCTCTCCCATGACTCCCAGGCGACGAGCTCATCCAGGCCCTTTCGTCGCGTGGGAGGCGGCGTGGCCGCGGGATATCCAAGGGCCAGCATGCATACGATCCTCGCCTCCGGTGGCACGCCCAGGATCTCCTTTGCCTTGTCCTCGTTGAAGGCCCCTATCCAACAGCTTCCAAGCCCTAAAGCGGCTGCGGCAAGCGTCATATGGTCAACAGCTATGGCCACGTTGATGGCATATGCCGGCTGGCCGCAGGTCATCACGTACTCGATCTCGGTTCCGCAGGCAGCTATCACCACGGGCGCTTCGCCGACGAACGTCTGGCCCTTTGCCGCAGAGGCCAAAAGAAGGCGCGTCTCCTCCTCCCTGACGACTATGAAGCGCCAGTTCTGCAGGTTTCGGGCCGACGGCGCAAGGCGTCCTGCCTCCAGCACCTCTGCCAGGGCCGAGTCCTCCACTGGGCGGCTCTGGAAGCTCCTAATGCTACGGCGTTGGCGGAGTGCTTCCATTACATCCATCTCCATCCCCCCTCAGGTCCGCCTCTTCATCTCCTTCTCCACCTGGGAGCCGGTCTCGGTCAGCTTCCAGGCATCGCCGTCGCGGCTGACGAGATCCTTCTCCTCCAGCTCCTGGAGCACCCTCGATACTGCCGGCGCCGGAACTCGCTCGAGCTTTGCGATCTTCTCCTGGGTGATTGCCCCGCGCGATACCAAGATTCCCATAATCCTCTCTCGTTGTCGGTTTCCCAACACGTAGCCTATCAACTCGTTCATTCCAATCCTCCTCTCCTTTGCGTTAGGTTTATTGCCCTCTGTGGGTTAATAGGTGTCGGCGGGTCAGTCCGGGTGGTTCGGCGTCACCTATAACCTGAAATCGTCGATACGCGGGGGATGAAGCTGACGGGCGACACATGCGCTGCAATGCTCAGTCCAGCTGCTGACAATGATTCTCCGTCCTGTAGGGCCATCATTGGCCCGCGGGCCTGCCGGAGGGCAGGTCGGCGTGCCTTAACCGCAGGGACCGGTTCAGGCCCGGAAGGGAGCAGACCTACTGTGGGTAACTGTCGCTTACAGGAAGGCGGGGATGAGAAGGCTCCTGGATCAACTGGGCTGTAGCGTTGCTGGCAACCGTCGGCGTGCCCGCCATTTGAGATAGAAGGCCTCTCGATATCCTAATGGTTCTACATTGGTCATCGGTTAAGGAAATGGTTGCATAATAATGTACCACTAATTTTCCAGATATCCAACCAATGATATTCAATAGAGCACCTATCGGCACAATTTAGAGAATACTATTACCGCCATTGATAGTATTTTATCAAAATATTTGCATCAATTATTGCACTAAATCCCTTAACCGAAGACGAATGAATGGTTCTATCAATATGCGAAGCATATCGCGCGGGTCGTGATTCTGAAATAGGTTGGAGTTTCTATAACCCGTCTATAGCTTGCGATCTCATGTAAAATTTCTTTTTACAAGAAACCTAACCACAAAGGAACAAAGCCACAAAGGACGCACAAAGAGCA
>Ga0268276_1000232_pt1 | contig 67923 bp, 71 predicted proteins | sample saktaG_4_FD_190145 | JGI IMG/M metagenome (GOLD analysis project Ga0268276, IMG submission 190145) | Saline water microbial communities from Sakinaw Lake, British Columbia, Canada - sak_2010_1_5_45m | ecosystem: Environmental > Aquatic > Non-marine Saline and Alkaline > Saline ... | reverse complement strand
ATTTATTCCGGCGATTGAGAAGGGCGTTAAGGAAGCTATTTTGAGCGGTACCGTGGCCGGTTATCCGATGGTTGATGTTAAGGCGGCCGTTTTCTACGGTTCTTATCATGAAGTTGACTCTTCGGAGATCGCCTTTAAACTGGCGGCCATTTTCGCTTTCAAGGAAGCTTGCCAAAAAGCCGGGCCGATCTTATTGGAACCGATCATGAAAATCGAAGTCACCACTCCGGAAGAATATATGGGTAACATTATCGGCGACTTGAGTTCTAAGCGCGGACAGATAGAAGAAATGTCCGATCGCGCGAACATTAAAGTCGTGAAGGCGAAAGCGCCGTTATCGGAAATGTTCGGTTATTCCACCGGCTTGCGTTCCATGAGCCAAGGCCGGGCGAATTACACTATGGAATTTTCCCATTACGCCGAGGTGCCGAAGAGCGTTCTCGAGCAGATAAAAGAAAAACAAGGAAAATAGAAATTATATTTTTCCGCATATATATATGTTTCCAGAACAATTAAAGAAAATTTTAAATCTAGTTAAGAAAACCGGCGACCGGGTGGTTATTTTTGACGCGAGCGCGCTGGAGGATTCTTACGTGATAATGGATTTTAACGATTACGTCGCCGGTTTGAATTCCGCCCCCGCTGTCGCCAGCTTTAATCTCGCTCCGGCCGCTAAGGCTTCCCGGATTCAGGAAGCGCCGGTTGATACCTCGGTTAATACCCCGATTAATACCTCGGTTAATACCCCGATTAAAACTGATTTATCGGCTAATATTGAAGAATCGGAAAATTTGACAGAAGAAGATTTAACTGATAAAATTAATCGCGAAATCTCGATGTGGAAAAATCGGGAAAGTTCTGTTTACTTGGGGGAAGAGAACAAGCCGAAAAAAGCCTGGACCATTCCTTCTCAAGTAAAAGATAAAGCGCAGGAAGTTGAATAAAAAGCGTAAACAAGTTGGCTAAATTTATAAATAATTTAATAAAAATTAATTAAGTTCGGCTGGTTTCCTGAATTTCAGGAAAGAAACCCCGTGGTAAGCGGGGGCCTAACACCAAAAAACATGGCAACAGACAAATTTGATCGCACCAAGCCCCATGTTAACGTCGGTACTATCGGCCACGTTGACCACGGGAAAACTACCTTAACTGCCGCGATATTAGCCGTTTCCAGCGCCAAGGGCATGATGGCTTCCAAGAAAGGCGTTAATGAAATTGATGCCGCTCCTGAAGAAAAGGAGAGAGGGATCACGATCGCGACCGCTCACGTGGAATATGAATCCGCGAAGAGACATTATGCTCACGTTGATTGTCCGGGTCACGCCGATTATGTCAAAAACATGATTACCGGCGCCGCTCAGATGGACGGTGCTATTTTAGTGGTGGCGGCGACCGACGGCCCGATGCCTCAAACCAGAGAACATATCTTATTGGCTCGTCAGGTCGGTGTTCCTTATATCATCGTTTTCTTGAATAAATGCGATATGGTTGAGGACAAAGAATTAATCGATCTCGTTGAAGAAGAAATCCGTGATTTATTAAAAAAATATGAATTCCCGGGCGACACCACTCCGATTATCAGAGGCTCGGCTTTAAAGGCTTTAGAAAATCCGACCGGTCCCGACGTCGAATCGATTGTAAAGTTAATTGAAACTTTAGACAGTTATATTCCGGAACCGGTTAGAGATGTCGACCATCCTTATCTCATGCCGATTGAAGATATTTTCTCAATTGAAGGCCGCGGTACTGTCGTTACCGGCCGCATTGAGAGAGGGGTTGTCAAAGTCGGCGATGAAGTTGAAATCGTCGGTTTGATGGATACCAAGAAGACCACTGTTACCGGCATTGAAATGTTCAATAAATCTTTAGACCAGGGCCAGGCCGGGGACAACGCCGGAATCCTGTTGCGCGGCACCAAGAAGGATGAAGTTGAGCGCGGACAGGTACTATGCAAACCGGGTTCCGTTACTCCGCACACCGAGTTCACCGCGGAAGTTTACGTCTTATCCAAGGATGAAGGCGGACGCCATAAGCCGTTTTTCAACGGTTATAAGCCGCAGTTTTACTTCAAGACCACCGATGTTACCGGCGATATTAATTTACCGGCCGGGACGGAAATGGTTATGCCGGGTGACACCACTAACCTAACCATCAAGTTAATCGCTCCGATTGCCCTTGAAGACAAGCAGAAATTCACCATTCGCGAAGGCGGTCGCACCGTGGGCGCGGGTGTCGTTACCAAGATTTTAAAGTAAGCACTTTGACCCGCTCTTTCCGTCTCCGCCTCCGCCTCCGCCTCCGCCAGTTGGCGGATGGCGGATGGCGGGAGCGGAAGCGAAAAAGGGCGGGTTTGCAGTGACTATTTCTAAATAATAATTATGCCCGAAGACAAAAAAGACGAAAAAGAATTTAAGCAGAGAATCAGGATTAAGATCAAGGCGTTTGATCATAAGATCATTGACCAATCCACTAAGACCATCGTGGAAACTATCGGGCGTAGCGACGCTCAGTTTTTTGGGCCGATTCCGCTGCCGACAGAAAAGAGAAAATATACGGTCAACCGTTCAACCTTTGTTCATAAGGACGCTCGCGACCAATATGAAATGCGCATCCACAAGCGGATGATTGATATTATTGATCCGACCGCGAAAACCATTGAAGATTTAACTAACCTTAGCTTACCGGCAGGGGTTGACGTGGAAATAAAAATGTAGTAGTATTTAAAAGTAATATTAATTAGTTGAAAAGCGCTTAGATAACTCTGTCGACGTAGAAAGTGTTTAAGCGAAGATTAACTAAATTTGGAGAAAAACTAGCCGGATAAACACAATATAAAAAATAGAGGTTAAGTGTATTTTTTATCATTTGGTTTTTAAGCTGGTTTCTAAACCAGTTTTTGTTTTATTAAGGTCCAGAAAAATATATGAAATTTATTAGCGGAAAAAAATTAAGCATGACTCAGATCTGGTCCGGCGATGCGGTTATGGCCGTGACTCCGGTTTTGGCCGGTCCGTGCGTTATTACTCAAATAAAATCTAAGGTGAAAGACGGATATGAAGCTTTGCAATTAGCCTATGGCGAACGCAAAGCCAAGAATATCAATAAGCCGCAGTTGGGCCATTACAAGAAGACGGGCGTTAAACCGGCCCATGTTCGTGAATTCAGAATGGATAACGCCGCCGATTTTAAGACCGGGGATGTTGTCAGCGTTGAGACCTTCGCTGTCGGCGATAAGATTAATGTTACCGGCGTTTCTAAAGGCCGGGGCTTCCAGGGCGTGGTTAAACGTCATCATTTTCACGGTTTCCGTAAAACGCACGGTAATAAAGATCAGGAAAGGATGCCCGGCTCCATCGGTCCTAAAGGTCCGGCGCACGTCTTTAAAGGAATGCGCATGGGCGGTCGCATGGGCGGAGACAGAGTTACCACCACTAATTTAGAAGTGGCCGCGATTGATACGGCCCAGAATATAATTTTTGTTAAAGGAGCGGTTCCGGGAGCGATTAATGGTTTTGTGATGATTAAGGGCGACGGCGAACTGAAAGTTAATTTAAAATCGGCTCAGCGCGAAACTTCGGCGGAAGGAGCGAAGAACGAAGCTCCGGTAGCGGAAACTTCGGTGCCGGAAGTAAAGACCGAGGTTACGGAAGCGGTCGCGCCGACGGAAGAAACAACGAAAGAGATAAAAGAGGAAACCAAGGAAAAAATTGTCACCGCCGCCGGGAAATAATAATAAATAGCGAATTACGAATCGTATGAAAATAAAAGTTTACAATCAATCCGCCGAGGCCGTTAAAGACTTAGAATTGTCGGCTAAGATTTTTGGGATTAAACCTAATAATGAATTATTGCATCAGGCGGTTATCGCCAGTCAGGCTAATTCCCGCCAGGTTTTGGCGCATACTAAAGATAGAAGCGAAGTTTCCGGCGGCGGCAAGAAGCCTTGGAAACAGAAAGGTACCGGCCGCGCTCGCGCCGGAAGCAGCCGTTCTCCGATTTGGATCGGCGGCGGCGTCACTTTCGGTCCGAGAAAAGATCGCAATTTTAAACAAAAAATAAATCAGAAAATGAAGCAGAAAGCCTTGTTTATGGCTTTATCAGATAAAGTCGCCACCGGTACTTTAGCGGTTTTAGACAATCTTGATTTCAGCGATTATAAGACTAAGAATTTTAATGCGATGCTCTCGGCCGTGGAAAAGAAGATTTTAATGAATAATCGCCGCGATATCTTGGTTATCAATGATTCTAAGAACGCTAAGACCCAGTGTTCCGGACGCAATTTGCCGGGCGTGAAACTTATTCATCTGGAAAACATCAATTTACTTGATATTTTGAATTATAAAAATTTATTAGTGACGGAAAACGCCGTTAAGACCTTAGCGGACCGTTATGGCCAGGACTTAAAGTAATCAATTATATGGCATTATTTGGAAAGAAAAAAATTGACGCGGGCGACAAAAATGAGGGGATTAAGCCAGCCGGCGCTAAATCGGAAACCGCTCCAAAAAAGGCGGCGACGAGCATGCAGGATCTTTACAGCGGAGTCGCGCCGGTCGTCGGTTCTAAGAAGACGGCCGCGGCCGCTCCTAAGATTAATGATTCTTATCGCGTCTTAATCAGTCCGCTTGTCACGGAAAAGGCGACTAATCTCGTCGCGGAGAATAAATATGTTTTTATCGTCGCGGGAAGCGCCAATAAGATTGAAATTGCTAAGGCGGTTAAAGCCACTTATGGCGTCACTCCGATTCAGGTTAACGTCGTTAATGTTTCCGGAAAGAAAGTCGCTCGCGGCCGCATCAAAGGCCAAAGAAGCGACTGGCGCAAGGCAATCGTCACGCTGGCCAAGGGCGAAGCCATTAAGATTTATGAAGGCGTTTAATTTATAAAATATTAGTTTGCCTATATGGGTATTAAAAAAGTAAAAGCGAATACTCCCGGAAGACGCGAAGCCACCTTTGATGATTTTAAAGATGTGACTAAAAATGTCCCGGAGAAGAGATTGATCGCCATCAAGAAGAGGAGGGGCGGTCGCAACTCGCAAGGGAAAATAACTATTCGCCATCGCGGCGGCGGTTCCAAGCGCTATATCCGTTTGATTGATTTCAAACGCGATAAGTTTAACGTGGCCGCGACGGTCGCGACGATTGAATACGATCCGAACCGAGGCGCTCGTTTGGCCTTACTTAATTATTCCGACGGCGCCAAGAGATATATCATCGCTCCGGTTGATTTGAAAGTCGGCGATCAGGTGATGAGTTCTCGGGAATTGATTGAAATCAAGACCGGCAACGCTTTGCCTCTGCAGTTTATTCCGGCCGGAATGCCGGTCAGTTGCGTTGAACTGGAACCGGGTCAGGGAGCAAAAATCGCCCGCGGCGCCGGTAATATCGTTTATGTTATGGGCGTGGAAGGGAAATACGCGCAATTAAAAATGCCCTCGGGCGAAATCCGCCAGGTTAAGAAAGAATGCTTAGGCACTGTCGGCCGCGCCAGCAATCCCGATCATCGTCATATTTCTTTGGGTAAAGCCGGACGCAGCCGCCATTTAGGCATCCGTCCGACCGTTCGAGGCAGCGCCATGAATCCGGTTGATCATCCGCACGGCGGCGGTGAAGGCAACCAGTCCATCGGTCTGTGCCATCCGAAGACGATGTGGGGCAAGCCGGCTTTGGGCGTTAAGACCAGACGCAAGTGCCGCAGCGATCGCTTAATAATTAAGAGGAGATCTAAACGTAAATAAATATATGTCCAGAAGTTTAAAAAAGGGTCCCTACATCAACCTTCGCTTATTGAACAAAATAAAGAACTTAAAACCGGGCGATAAGACGGTCATTAAAGTTTGGGATCGCGCTTGCACGATTACTCCGGAAATGGTCGGATTTACTCTCGGTGTCCATAACGGCAAGACTCATCTGCCGGTTTATGTCGTCGAGAATATGGTCGGCCATCGTTTAGGCGAATTCGCCGCCACGAAAAAGTTTTTGGGTCACGGCGGCAGGATGGCGAAATCCCAGACCGGCGAAAAGAGCGATAAGAAATAAAGCGAACTAAAAGAAATAATTAATCACCAACCAATATGGAAGTAAAATCCAGTTTAAATCATTTAAGAATGTCGCCGCGGAAAATCCGTTTGGTGATTGATGTTATCCGTAAAATGCCGGTTGAAACCGCTTTGGATCAATTAAGATTCATAAATAAATTAGCCGCGGAGCCGATCGCCAAATTAATCAAATCCGCTATCGCTAACGGTGAGAATACCTATAGTTTAAAACGCGATAATTTATATATTAAAGAAATCCGTTCCGACGAAGGCGTAATGCTGAAGCGCTGGATGCCCAGAGCTCATGGCCGCGCCACTTCCATCAGGAAGCGCGGTTGTCATTTAAGCCTGGTCTTGGCGGAAATAAAGGCCGGCGATCAGCCGGAGAAGAAAGTAATTCGAGCCGCCGATCCGGTCAAACTGGAAAAACTAGTGAAAGAAGGCGAAGCCGCCACTCAAAAAGTCGGCGCTAAGGCAGAACGAGATAAGGGCAGGAAAGCGGCCGGAGAAAAGACTAAAATGTTCAGACGCAAAGCCGGCTAATTAATTCGTAATTTGTAATTAAATCCATATGGGTAAAAAAGTTAATCCGAAAATACTGCGCATGGGCATCACCAAGACTTGGGCGTCTTTATGGTTTGAATCCGGTGATAATTACGTGAAGAATATCAGGCAGGATATCCCGATCCGCAAATACATGATCAGGGAATTCAGGGAAGCGGGGATAGATAAGGTGGAAATCATCCGCAGCATCAGTAAGATAGAAATCAATGTCACGACCGCGAAGCCGGGCTTAATTATCGGCCGCGGCGGCAATGGCGCCGAAGAATTGAAGAAAAAACTGCATGATAAATTCCTGAAGAATTTCCGGATGGGCGAAATCAGTTTGAATATCAAAGAATACAGCCGTCCGAATTTAAGCGCCCAGATAATCGTTCAGACTATGATTTTAGATATTGAAAAGAGGATGCCTTTTAGAAAAGTAATGAAACAGAACCTGGGCAAAATCGAGCGCGCCGGCGCTTTGGGCGCGAAAATCGTCATTTCCGGACGTTTGAACGGCGCGGAAATCGCTCGTACCGAAAAATTAGTCTGGGGCAAAGTGCCGCTGCAGACCTTGCGCGCCGATATTGATTACGCTCGCGGCGCCGCGCACACTACTTATGGCGCCATCGGCATCAAAGTCTGGGTCTATAAGGGGGAAGTTTTTGAAAAAGATAAAATGGCCAAGGGCGAAGTTATCGCCGAATAAAATTAAACAAATCTGCAAAACATATGTTAATGCCCAAGAAAACTAAATGGAGAAAAGACCAGAAGCGCCGCCGCGGCGGCAAAGCCAGCCGTTGCTTAAATATCAGTTTCGGCAGTTATGGCTTAAAGAGTCTAAGCGCTTGTTGGGTAAATTCACGCCAAATAGAATCGGCTCGTCGCGTGATGACTAAATATGTCAGTAAAGGCGGTCAGGTTTGGATCAGAATTTTTCCGGATAAGCCGGTGACGGCTCACGGCGGAGAAATCCCGATGGGTAAAGGCAAAGGCGCCGTTGATTATTATGTCGCCATCGTCAAACCGGGTATGGTGATGTTTGAAATGGAAGGCTTGGATAAAGCCACGGCCAAAAAAGCGATGGAGTCAGCCGGTCATAAATTACCGGTCAAGTGCCAATTTATCAGTAAAGAATAATTCGTCATTCAAGAATAAATTAGGATAATCATATGGATTTCAAAGAATTACAAACTAAAAGCGAAGCTGAATTGCATAAGATCTTAGGGCAAAATCGCGAAAAACTGCGCGAATTGCGTTTTAAAGATTCGAATAAGCAATTAAAGAACATTCGGGAAATCAGAACCGTTAAAGAGCAAGTCGCTCACGTTTTAACTATCTTAAATAAGAAAAAATAATATGAGCGCCGTCAACATTAAAGAAGAAGCCATTAAAAAGCCGAAAATAATCAGCCGCACTTTTCAGGGCGTCGTGGTTAGCGATAAGAACGACAAGACGATTGTGGTTAAGATTGAATCCGTCAAAAAACATCCGAAATACCAGAAGCGCTATACCGTCAGCCGCAATTATAAAGTCCATGACGAGAAGAATGAGTTTCACGTCGGCGACAAGGTCAGCTTCGTGGAATGCCGCCCGCTCAGCCGCGATAAGAGATGGCGAGTGATTAAAAGCGCCTAAATTGATAAACTCGTTTTAATTATATGATTCAAGTCCAAACATATTTAAAAGTAGCCGATAACTCCGGCGCCAAGGAAGTCCAATGCATCCGCGTCTTGGGGGGATTTAAACGGCGCTATGGTCACGTCGGCGACATTATCGTCGTCGCGGTCAAATCGGCCGTTCCTCACGCCGCCGTCAAAAAAGGCGATGTGGCGAAAGCGGTCATTGTCCGCACCAAGAAAGAGATTCGCCGCCCGGACGGTTCTTATGTCCGTTTTGACGATAACGCTTGCGTTATCATCGGCGACTTGGAAAAGAAGGACCCGAAAGGAACCCGTATTTTTGGACCGGTCGCCAGAGAGATTCGCCGCGCCGGCTTTATCAAAATCGCTTCTTTAGCGCCCGAAGTTTTATAAAAAAATTCCGTTAGAATTATATGAATATCAAAAAGAATGACCAAGTGAAGATTTTAGCCGGTAAGGACAAAGGCAAGTCCGGCAAGGTTTTGCAAGTGATTCCGCAAGAAAATAAGGCGAGCGTTGAGGGCTTGAATTTGCTTATCAAGCACATGCGCCCGAACCGCCGCGGCGAGAAAGGCCAGAGAATCGAATTCCCGGCTTTTATGAAAGCGGATAATTTAGCGCTGGTTTGTCCGAAATGCGGCCGGGCCACCAAAGTCGGCCACAAGACCGTTAAGGCCGAAGGGAAAAAGGATGCCAAGTTTAGAGTTTGTAAAAAATGTCAGGAAATAATCGAGTAATATTATGAAATTAAAAGAAAAATATCAAAAAACCATTGTCCCGAATCTGAAAGAAAAATTCGGATTTAAGAACAATATGCTCGTCCCGCGTTTGACTAAGGCAGTTATTAACGTCGGTTTCGGCCAGCACAACAAAGAAAAAGAATTTATCGCCGGCGTGGCCAAAGCCTTAACGAAGATTGCCGGTCAGAAGCCGGTTTTCACCGCCGCGAAGAAATCAATTGCCGCTTTTAAAATCAGAGAGGGCTTGGTTATCGGCGCGAAAGTAACTTTGCGCGGCCAGCGGATGTATGATTTCGTCGACAAGCTGGTCGGCATCACTTTTCCTCGTGTCCGCGATTTCAGGGGCATCAGTGAAAAATCTATCGATCGGGAAGGTAATCTGACTGTCGGTTTCAAGGACTATTCTTGTTTTTCGGAAATCCAAGCGGAAGAAGTTGACAATACTTTCGGCCTGGAGGTTTGTCTATCCACGACCGCCAAGAACAAGGCCGCCGGTTTGGAGCTTTTCCGCTTAATCGGCTTCCCGTTTAAAAAAGAAACCAAATAATTTAAATATATATGGCAAGAACAGCCTTAATCGTCAAAGCAAAAAGAAAACCGAAATTTTCTACGCGAAAAATCAATCGGTGCTGGCGTTGCGGCCGCAACCACGGCTACATGCGTGATTTTGAATTATGCCGTATCTGTTTCCGCGAGCTGGCCGATAACGGCGATTTGCCGGGTATTACGAAATCCAGCTGGTAAAAATAAGTAACTAAGTTAACCTAAAAATATGATGGATCCCATCGCAGACATGTTCACAAGAATTAGAAACGCTTCCGCCGTAAAAAAGCCGGAGATTGTTTTGCCGCTCAGCAAGTTGAAATATGAAATCGCCAAGATTTTAGAAACCGAAGGCTGGGTCAAGAAAGCGGTCATAGTCGCCGGGGGTTTGAACGGACGCCGGAATAATTTTGACGAGCTGCAAATTCATTTGAAATATCATAAGAATGGCCAGCCCCAGATAAGCGCCATCAAACGCGTCAGTCGTCCGGGTTTGAAAATTTATGTTTCTAAAGATGAAATTCCGACGGTTTTGAATAATTTCGGGATAGCGATAATTTCCACCTCGCGCGGTTTAATGACCAATAAGCGGGCGAAGAAGGAGCATATCGGCGGCGAAGTGATCGGCGAAATCTTTTAATTATTTATTTTACTCATATGTCACGTTTAGGAAAATTACCAATCAAGTTGCCGGCCGGAGTAAGTTTTACGGTTGACGCCAAGGAATATGCTTTTAAAGGACCGAAAGGCGAATTGCGTTTAGCGACTAACCCGCTCATCGGCGTTAAAATTGAAAATAATGAAATCATTGTCGCTCCTTATGACCGGGAAGTGAAAAACGCCAGCGCGATCTGGGGCTTGATGTGGAGCCTGATCAGGAATTCGGTTGAGGGCGTCAGCACCGGCTTTATCAAAAAATTGGAAATTAACGGCGTCGGTTACCGCGCGACGGTCGTCGACCGTCAGCTAAATATGAGCTTAGGCTTTTCTCATCCGATAGAATTTAAGCTGCCGTCTGGGATTACCGCTTCCGTGGCCGCTAACGTCATTACTTTGGCCGGCGCCGATAAAGCTCTGGTCGGAGAAACGGCCGCTCAGATCAGAAAGATTCGCAAGCCGGAGCCGTATAAAGGCAAAGGCGTTAAGTATGTCGATGAAATCATCAGACGTAAAGCCGGTAAAGCGGCGGCTAAGGCAAAATAATTTTAAGCTGATAAGAATTTTAATTATATGGATAAAATCAAGGTCAATAAGCAAAGAAGCGCTCGCCGCCACAACCGTGTCCGCGCGAAAATCTCCGGAACCGGCGCCCGGCCGCGACTGAGCGTTTTTCGCTCCAATAAGGGGATGTTTTTGCAATTAATCGACGATTTGAGCGGTCAGACTTTAGCCAGCGCCGGCATGAAAGAAATAAGCGCTAAGGTTGATAAATCTGAAGCCGGTAAAGAGCTGGGCAAAATTATCGCGGCTAAAGCCAAGACCAAAAAGATCGAGCAAGTGGTTTTTGACCGCGGTTCTTATAAATATCATGGCCGAGTAAAAGCGGCGGCCGAAGGAGCGCGCGCGGGCGGCTTGAAATTTTAAAAAACAATTCGCAATTTTAATCATTATATGGAAGACAAAAAAACAACAACTGAAGTTAAAGCTAAGGACGCCAGCCAGGGAGTGGCTGCGACTGTCGCTAAAGATTTATACGGCGAGAAAAAACGCGGCGGCGGAGGATTTCAGGGCGGACGCGGCAAGGGACGCGGCGATCGTCGCGATGACCGGTCGAAAGATGAAATGGAACAGCGCATTCTGGAAGTGGCGCGCGTTACTCGCGTTATGGCCGGAGGCAAAAGAATGAATTTTCGCGCTTGCGTGGCTATCGGCGACAGGAAGGGCAGTGTCGGCGTCGGTGTCGGCAAGGGCGCTGATGTTACCATGGCCGTCAATAAAGCGGTTAATCGCGCCAAGAAAGAGATGGTCAAAGTGCCGACGGTTAAAGAAACTATCCCGCACGCGATTACCAAGAAAATGGGAGCGGCTTTAGTGATGCTGAAACCGGCTAAGACCGGACGCGGCGTTATCGCCGGCGGCGTTACCAGGGTTATCCTGGAATTAGCCGGTATCAAGAACATCACCAGCAAAGCTTTAGGCTCCAATAATAAAATTAATAACGCCCGCTGTACCATCGCCGCTTTAAGAGAATTGCGCACGGCCAGGCCGGAAGCGGTTAAGGCGGAAGAGAAAAATCCCGCTTTGGAAATCATAAAGAGGTCCCCGGAGGATCAAAAATCAGAAGCGGATAAATAATCGTGTTTAATTAGTTTTCATAATCATATGTTATCACTTAATACCATAACCAAAACCAAGGGCCGAGCCAAAAAAAATAAGCGCGTCGGTCGCGGCAACGCCTCCGGCCACGGCACTTATAGCACTCGCGGCCAGAAAGGGCAGGGATCACGCTCCGGCGTTTCCGGTTTAAAGCGCTTAGGTATGCGCGCGCAATTATTGCGGATTCCTAAATCTCGGGGCTTTAAATCTTTAAAGCCGAAAAACCAGGTCGTCGGTGTCAAGGCGATAAATTCCGCCTTTAAAGACGGTGAAACCGTTACCCGGGCCGCTTTATTCGCCAAGAAATTGATTTCTTCCGTTTCTTTGCCGGTTAAGGTTTTGGGCAAGGAAAAATTGACTGTCCAGGTTAAATTTGAGAATATTAAGATGAGCGCCGGTGTTAAGACTCAACTGAAATAATATGATTTTTGATAAATTATCGCAAATCTGGAAAGCTAGAGATTTAAGAAACAGCATTCTGTTCGTTCTCGGCATGCTCGTTATTTTCCGCTTCGCCGCTCATATTCCGGTTCCGGGAGTCAACGCGATTGCCCTGAAGAGCCTATTCGATTCTAACCAATTCTTAGGATTAATGAACCTGTTTTCCGGAGGCGGTATGGAAAATTTTTCCATCGTGATGATGGGTGTCGGTCCTTACATCACCTCTTCCATTATTTTTCAGCTTTTAGGCATGATTATTCCGTCAATTGAAGAGATGCAGAAAGAAGAATCCGGCCGCCAGAAGATAAATACCTGGACTCGCTGGGCGACTGTGCCTTTAGCGGTTTTGCAATCCTACGGCATGATTACGCTCCTGCGCCGCAGTTCGGCCGGTATCTTGGGCGAGGTCGCCCCTTTTGATTTCGGTTTGATGATTTTAACCATTACCGCCGGTTCCATTTTCTTGATGTGGCTCGGAGAACTTATTACCGAAAAGAAAGTCGGGAACGGCATTTCTTTATTGATTTTTGCCGGTATCGTCGCCGGTTTGCCGACGACGCTGCAACAGATTGCGGCCACTTTTGATTCCACCCAATTATTTATGTTGATCGGTTTTGTCGTTATCGCGATTATTACCGTGGTCGGCGTCGTTATTATCAACGAAGGCCAGCGTAATGTTCCGGTCCAATATGCCCGCCAGGTTCGCGGCAACCGCACCTTTGGCGGCACCAGCACTCATTTGCCTCTGCGCGTGAATATGGCCGGCGTTATCCCGATTATCTTCGCTATTTCCGTCGTTCTATTTCCGTCCATGATCGCTCAATTCTTGATCCACGCCAAGACCGCTTGGATCGCGAATATAGCGGCCGGGACAATCAGTTTATTCAATAACCAGCTTTTCTACGGCGTCATTTATTTTCTTCTGGTTTTTGCTTTCACCTATTTTTATACCGAAGTTATTTTTCACCCCGTTCAGATCGCGGAAAATCTCCAGAAGCAAGGCGGATTTATTCCCGGTATCCGTCCCGGCAAACCGACCAGCGATTATTTAGCTTATACGACTCATAAAATCATTCTGGCCGGCGCTTTATTCTTGGGCCTGATTGCCGTTTTGCCGCTTATCATGCGCTATTATACGGGGATGCAGGCCTTCGCCATCGGCGGTACGAGCTTGCTCATCGTCGTTTCCGTGGTTATTGAAACCGTTAAGCAAATAGAAGCGCAGATGACCATGCGCGAGTATGACGGGCTTTAATTCAAAGAATATTTAGCTAATAATAGACTAAAAAAACTGGCTTTAAGGCCGGTTTTTTGTATGGTATAATGATTAATAGTGAAAATAAGGGCCGTCTGCGCCTTTAAAGCGCGGACTGATTTTTAGAATAAGCGAAAATAAATTTTATAAATATATGGATTTACAAGACATCACTAAAGATTTAACCGCTCAGACTAATTATCGGATTACTCAAAGAATGGAAGAAATGATGCGGACTAACCCTAATTACCGGAATTTAGACGGAGCCAACAGGGAAGTAATCATGGATCTGATTAAGAAGTATAAAGAAAAAATCAGGCACGGTCTTAAGCCGTCGCGCTTAACCGTTCGCGACGATAAATACCATCTTTACGAGGATCGGGTTAAGCTCGGGTTGACGCATTACGATCTGGAACAGATCAATAAGTTATTAGATAGTTTTAAAGAATAAAAATATGGGTTTAAATATCTTGCCTAAGGGCGGAATCGGGTTTCGTTCCAAATCAGGTTTTGGTAATTTTGATAAACGTCTGGCAAAATTAACTTATCATGAAGGTGGAGAATTTGGCATGCTTAAAAACAATCAAAAAGCCATTGTTGGGGCGATGGATAAGCGCCGAGGGACGATTCGAACATATGGCGGGCTCAGCCGAATGCAGCGCAAGAGCGCTCTTCTGGAAATAATGCATAATGATAAGACGATAACTAAGCAGGACAAATATAAGATAAAAGAGCTGCTTGACCATTATGCTCGCGATAAGAAAACCGAAGCGGCCGTTAAGGCCGGGATAGACCTTAACGCGGCGGGCGGGGGCGATGAATCATCTCTGCAGAAAGCGATCACGGCCGCCGAAATGAGGGGTGCCGCCAAGATGGCCGAAATTAAAAAGGCGTGTCCGGTTGGCGCCAGGATTAATCGCGACCCGGGTGTTTATGTGAATGTCCAGACGTATAAGGAACATGGAACCGGCTTGGCTCGAGGCAGTATCTCCGTTGACAGCCATTATGGCGTCGCCGCGAATCGCGGTGAAACCTCTGATAAAGGTTTGGGAGCCAAAGACATCCATCGGCCCGTCGGTCATCAGGTCGGCAGTATTTAATTATGTCAATTCGCGTCAATAAGAAGATACCGAGCGTTGTTAAATAAAAATATGGTTTACATAAAATCGGCCGAAGAGATACGAGCGATCAGGGAGGGCGGACGGCGTTTGTCGATAATTTTAAAAAGATTATTATCGGAAATAAAACCGGGAGTAGATACCGGCTATCTTGAGGATTTGGCCAGTGATTTGATCGCTAAAGCGGGCGGACGCTCCGCTTTCAAGAATTACCCGATGGCCAGCGGCGCGTTTTTCCCGTCAACTTTATGCGTTTCTCTTAATAATGAAGTGGTCCATGGCGCGGCTTATCCCATTAGAACGCTTAAGAGTGGAGATATCGTCGATCTTGATATCGGCATGGAATGGCCGGTTAATGCGGAATTAAGAGAACAATATAAATTACCGGTCAATTCTCATTCCAAAAACGGCGGTTTTTTTACTGATACGTGCGCGACCAGCGGCGTCGGCAAAATAAGCTCCGACGCCAAGAAATTATTGCAAGTGTCTCGTCAATGTTTGGAATTAGCGCTTAAGGCCGTTAAGCCGGGGAAAACAATCAATGATATCGCCCGCGCGGTTTCCGGCTGCGCCGAGAGCCATGGTTATGGCGTTGTGCGCGACTTGGTCGGACATGGCGTCGGTTATTTTTCCCATGAAAAACCGGATGTTTTCAATTTTGAAATCAGCGAGCGCAGCCGCGAAAACATCGTTTTACGCCCGGGTATGGTTATAGCGATTGAGCCGATGATAAACGAGGGCGATTGGCGCGTGAAAATGGCGGATAATGATTATACTATCCTGACGGCCGACGACTCTTTAAGCGCTCATTTTGAGCATACGGTCGCGGTGACTGAAAATGGCTGTGAGGTTTTAACTAAGTAAAATTAATATGAACAAGATATTGAATTATCTCGGTCTGGACTGGGGCGAGAAGCGAATCGGGCTGGCGACGGCCGACAGTGAAGTGAAACTGGCTCTACCCTTGAAAACCGTGGCGAATCTGGCGGAAGTTTTAAACGTTCTCAAAGAGGAGGAAACCAATGTCATAATTATCGGCGCGCCCCAAAAAATGAGCGGGGAAGCCGCCGACAATCCGGCTTGGGTCAGTTTTGTCGCGCAATTAAGAGAGAAGAGCGGCTTGCTGGTTGAAACCGTTGATGAACGTTTAAGCAGTTTGGCCGCGGACGCTTTGGGCGGTGAAGATAAAGAAACTGCCGGGCGGGATGAAATCGCGGCTTCGATAATACTGCAGAGTTATCTCGATAAATCTAGTATATAACCATGGATGAAACTAAAAACACGCCCGCGTTAATACTAAATCGCCAAGATTATAGGGAGAATGACAGTTTAGTGACGATTTATACTCCTTACTTCGGCAAATTGACGCTGGTCGCGCGCGGGACAAAAAAATTGAGTTCTAAATTAGCCGGTCATATCGAGCCTCTGACTTTAGCCGATATCCTGATTATCGAGGGCAGGGGTTTTGATTATATCGGCAGCGCCATTACGCGCGCCGCTTATTCAGGAATCAGGGAAGATTTGAATAAGCTTTATTACGCCGGTCGGGCCGTTAATCTTTTTAACCGGCTGACCAAAGAAAATCAGAGCGATGAACGCTTATTTTTTTTATTGGTCGCGTGGCTGGAAATCTTAAATGATTTTTACTTGTTTACGCGCGAGAGCGGGGAACTGGTTTTGGCTTTTTTTACGATTAAATTCTTGGCGGAACTGGGCTACCGGCCGGAAATATATCAGTGTCTGGACTGTTCGAGCATGATCAGCCCGAGTCAGAATTATTTTAATCTGCTCAGCGGCGGTCTTGTTTGCGGCGATTGTTTTGAAAAAAAACGTTTAGCCGGAGGCGAAGGCGTTTTTAGAACTGAATTATTGACAATATCTGATAATTGTATCAAATTAATGCGTTTTATGGTGGATAACCGCTTTAAATCAGCAGAAAAATTAAAAACAGACAATAAGACTCTTAAGGAGTTTGGCGGCTTGTTGGATAAGTTTATCATATTTCATTTCTAAAAACATTTGACAAAAAATAGCCGGAAGAAGGCTGTTTTTTCTTGCTAAAATCTTGCTAAAATCCCGGAAATCAGTTAATATTTAAGTATAAAAGAATAAACTTAATTTAAGTTTTAATTTGAAATCTCAAATTAAAAACTATTTTTATTTATGTCAAGAATTTTAATTACCGCTGCGAAAAAACAAAGTACCGGGGAAGTGACTGTCAGCGGCTGGGTAAGGAATTTACGCGCCCATAAAGGCTTGGTCTTTGTAGATTTATGCGATATTTCCGGATCAATGCAAGTCGTTTTCGTGTCCGGCCAAGGGGGCTACGATTTGGCGGAAAAACTGACCCTGGAAAGTGTCATTAAAGTTACCGGATTCTTGCAGGAAAAACCGGCCAAGAAAAATGACTCTAATCCGGTCAAGGATTTTGAATTGGCGGCCGCGCAAGCGGAACTGATTTCTCTAGCCGATGAAAATTTACCTATTCCCGTTTTCACAAAAGCGGACAATGAGGCGAATCTGGAAAATCGCCTTAATTGGCGCTGGCTGGATTTACGCCAGGCGGAGCATCAGCTTATTTTCAAAGTCTGGACGAAACTGGAAGCCGGTTGCCGGGAATATTGGCTGAAGAATAATTTTATCCAGATTTATACCCCTTGCTTTATGAGCACCGCTTCGGAAAGCGGTTCGGAAGTTTTCGAGGTAAAGTATTTTGATCGCCCGGCATATTTGGCCCAGTCGCCTCAATTTTATAAACAAATGGCGATGGCGGCCGGCCTGGAGAAAGTTTTTATGGTCGGAACGGTTTTCCGCGCCGAGCCGTCTTTTACCACTCGCCATGTCACCGAATTCACCGGCTGGGATTTTGAAGTTTCATTTTCCGACTATAACGACGTGATGGGCATTGAAGAAGATTTATTGATTAACGGTTTTAAGAAAGTTAAAGAAGATTTGGGGCTTGATATAGAAATCCCGACTAAGCCTTTCCCGAAAATAAGCTTCGCCGCCACCAAAGAAAAATTAAAAGCGGCCGGCATCAGAAGCGAAAAGGATTATGATTTTTCCACTGAAGAGGAAAAAGAACTGGGTGTCATCATCAAGAAAGAGACCGGTCATGATTTTGTTTTCGTGACTGATTATCCGATTGCGGCGCGGCCTTTTTATCATATGCGCCATCAGGATAATCCCGAGTTGACCAAGAGTTTTGACTTATTATATCGCGGTCTGGAAATTACGACCGGCTCGGAGCGCGAGCACAGAATAGAAATTTTGGAAAAACAGGCGCTGGAAAAAGGGATGAATCTTGAAGAATTAAAAGATTATTTAAACTTTTTTCGTTACGGCTGTCCGAGCCATAGCGGTATCGGCATGGGACCGGGGCGCATAGTGATGAAAATGTTAAATCTGGGAAGCGTCAAGGAAGCTTGCTTCCTGCCCCGAGACGTCAAGAGACTAACTCCGTAATCCGCCGTTTCATAAGGGAAATTTCGTAATATAAATATCATTTATCTTCTATGCCTTTTATTCTCATAAAATCATTATTCAAAGATACCGGCCGCTATCTGAATAAGAATATCAACGTCGCCGGCTGGGTCCGGACCGCGCGTTCTTCCAAGGAATTCGGTTTTATCGAGCTTAACGACGGCTCATTCTTTAAGAGTTTGCAGATAGTGTTCGGAAGCGATTTGAATAATTTTTCCGAAGTGGAGAATATCAGCATCGGTTCGTCTTTGGAAGTTGAGGGCGAGCTCGTTGAGTCGCCGGCGGCCGGCCAAGCTTTTGAGCTTAAGGCCAAAAAAATTATCGTGCTCAGTCAAGCGGCGGAAGACTATCCGCTCCAGAAGAAAAAACATAGTTTTGAATTCTTGCGCGAGATTGCGCATCTGCGCGGCCGCAGCAATACTTTTTCCGCGGTTTTTCGCCTGCGTTCCGTTTTGAGTTTTGCCATCCATAAATTTTTTCAAGAGGAAGGCTTTTTTTATATTCAGACTCCGATAATCTCCACGAGCGACGCCGAAGGCGCCGGCGAAATGTTTCAGGTGACGACTTTAGATTTGAAGAACGTCGCCAAAAATAAGAACGGGGAAGTTGATTATAGCGCCGATTTTTTCGGTAAGAAAGCGGGACTGACCGTCAGCGGCCAGCTTAACGCCGAGGCCTTGGTGATGGGACTGAATAAGGTTTATACTTTCGGTCCGACTTTCCGCGCGGAAAATTCCAATACGACCCGCCACGTTTCCGAATTCTGGATGATGGAACCGGAAATGGCTTTCGCCGACCTGGAAGACGATATGGCGCTGGCGGAAAAGATGTTGAAATATTTAATCGCCTATGTCTTAAAAGAATTGCCGGAAGAAATGGAATTCTTCAATAAGTTTATTGATACCGGCCTCCGGGAACGCTTGAATAATATCGTTAGTTCCGATTTCGGCCGCGTCACTTATACCGAAGCGATTGAAATTTTAACCAAGTCCGGCGAGAAATTCGTTTTCCCGGTGAAATGGGGAATCGATCTTCAGACCGAGCATGAGCGTTATCTGACGGACAAGGTCTATAAAAAACCGGTTTTCGTCACTGACTATCCTAAAGAAATCAAAGCTTTCTATATGCGCTTGAACGAAGACGGGAAAACCATCGCCGCCATGGATCTGCTCGTTCCGGGTATCGGTGAAATAATCGGCGGCAGCCAGAGGGAAGAGCGTTTAGATAACCTGGTTAAGCGGATGGCCGAGGCGGGTTTGAAGAAAGAGGACTATGAATGGTATTTGGATTTGCGCCGCTTCGGTTCCGTTAAGCACGCCGGTTTCGGTTTAGGCTTTGAACGGATGATTATGTATCTTTCCGGCCTGGCTAATATCCGCGACGTCATTCCGTTTCCGCGCACGCCGAAGAACGCCGAATTTTAAAATAAATGATAAAAATATGAACAATCAGCACAACGCCAAGTACGCCTTTTACTATCTTCTCTCGCTCGTCGCGCTCATTTTCACGGCGCTGTCCTTCGGAATGATAATCTTCAGTATCATCGACAGGATTATTCCCGATGTCTTGAATTCTTACGGCGGTAATGTCGACGGCCAGCTCAAGTTCGCGATTTCCGCGATTTTTATCGCCGCGCCGATCTTTTATTTGATTTCCGGCCTGATTCATCGAGGGCTGCATAAAGGCGAGCTGGAAAAGGATTCCGCCATCCGCCGCTGGCTGACTTATTTTATTATTCTCGTGTCAGCCATGATAATCCTCGGTGTCTTTATCGGCGTCATCAATAATTTCTTGTCGGGCGAATTGACCGGGCGTTTTATTTTTAAGGCGCTGACCATGTTATTTATTTCCGGCGTCACTTTTTCTTTTTATTTCTATGATATCAAGCGCGCGGATCCGGACAAGACCGATAAAGTCGTAAAGATTTTTTTCGGCGCGACCTTAGCTTTAGTTATCGCCGTTTTCGTCGCCGCTTGGTTTTTCGTGGAATCGCCGAAAACCGCGCGCAATCGCCGCTTAGACCAGGCCGTCGTTCAGAACATTTATAGCCTGGAGAGCGCCGTAAACAGCTACTATGACCGCAATAAGAAACTGCCGGCCAATCTGGACGAGCTGAAGGCCGACAAGAATATTTATATCAGCGCCGCCGCTTTAATTGATCCGGAAACCAAGACGCCGATTGTTTATAATAAGATCAGCGATAAGGAATTTGAATTATGCGCGAATTTTCGGACAGACTCGATCGCGGAGGCCGTCAAGAATTCATCTACCGCGTATGTCGGTATGGATATAAACAGTAAGGAACATTTGGCCGGGTATCAATGCTTGCGCGGCAATCTTTATATCGCCAAGACGATTGAGGCGCAACCGGTGAGATAATCAGCGGAGCGATAATCAGATAAAATAGTTATGATGGATTTCACGACTGAAAAATTTTCCGGCCCGCTCGGCTTATTGCTTAGCCTGATCGAGAGCGAGGAAATGGACATAACCGAAATCGCCTTGGCGAAAATCGCCGACGAATATGTCGCCTATATCCGCGCCAATCAAGGAATCGATCCGGAAGAACTGGCTGATTTTTTAGTCATCGCCGCCAAATTATTACTCATCAAATCCAAAGCGCTCCTCCCGTACCTCTATGCCGGCGAAGCCGAGGAGGAAATTGATGATCTCGAGCGGCAGTTGAAAATGTACAAAGAATTCGTCGTTGCCAGTCAGAAAGTCAAAGAATTGGTCCTGTCCGACCGCCGCTTATTCCTGCCGCCTTTAACAAAGAATCGCCGCGGTGGGTTTAATCTGCCGGTTTTCTGTCCGCCCGCAAAAGTAAATATCGCCCTGCTTCAGGAACGTTTTTTGATCCTGCTTGATAATCTGGCCAGGCAACTGGCGCGGCAGGCGGAGGAGATACTGTCGGAAGAGACTTTGGAGCCGAAGATAAATATTGACGATAAGATCTTGGCCATTAAACAGATGCTTTTAAATAAAATCAAAGTTAATTTTTCAAAACTGCTCGCTTCCGCCGCGACCAGAACGGAAGCAATCGTGAGTTTTCTGGCCATCCTGGAACTGGTGAAACAGAAAGAATTATTTTTTGAGCAAGACGGACTGTTCGGTGAAATCTATATCAGTAAGCCTTAAATTACCATTTTAAATTATGTCTCTAAAATCACAAGTAGAATCCTTATTATTCGTCTCCCCTAAACCCTTGTCTTTAAAAGAGCTGGCGGCGCTCCTAAAAGCGAAGACTAAAGAACTGGAAGAAGTTTTAACGGAACTGACGGCCGATTATAATCGGGGCGATCGCGGTTTAGGCGTTATTGAAAATAACGGGCAGTACCAGATGACGACCGCGGCCGAGAACGGACCGCTGGTCCGGGAATTTTTGAAAGACGAAACGAGCGGGGAATTATCCCGGCCGAGTTTGGAGGCTCTGACCGTTATCGCTTACCGCGGGCCGATAGCCAAATTGGAGTTGGACCGGATCAGGGGCGTCAATTGCAGCCTGATCATCCGCAACCTTCTTTTGCGCGGTTTGGTGGAGGAAAAATTTTCCAAAGTGAAAAATGAAAATTATTATACCGTCACTCATGATTTTGTTCGTTTCCTCGGACTGGGGAGCGTGAATGAATTGCCGGATTATCAGAAGCTTAATCAGACGGAATCTCTCAATGCGGTTTTAGCCGCGACGGAAGAGCAGAACTAATACGTAAACAAAATGTTTTGGACAGCAATCGTTAACATAATCACCACTTTATTTTTCGGGTTTCTTGGCGTTCCGGCCGTTACCTCCGAGGCGGCCAGCCTGATGCTTAATCCGGCGGCGCGACCGGCGGAAATGGCCGCGGCCAAGGGCGCGGTCTTGATGGCGAATGATCATTTTTTCCTGTTTGAAGAAAACGCGGACGAGCCGCAACCGATCGCGAGCATCACTAAACTCATGACCGCCTTAGTTTTTTTGGATAATAATCCGGGCTGGAATAAGGCATATATGATTACCGAAGCGGACAAGATTGAGGGCGGGCGTTTGAATCTTTTTTTGGGCGATGAAGTGACCGTCAAAGATTTATTCTATATCAGCTTGGTCGCCTCGGACAACGGCGCGACTCTGGCTCTCGTCCACGCGAGCGGCTTAAGCGAAACCGAGTTTGTCGCCGGAATGAACCGCCGAGCGGAGGAGCTGGGACTGGCAAAAACTTCTTTTAAAGATCCGGTCGGGCTAAGCGAATATAATTTATCCACAGCGCGCGAGGTCGCGCTTTTAGCCCAAGCCGCTTTTAAGCGGCCGGAGATAAGCGACGCGACCACCAGGTCGGATTATCAATTTACGACCGTAGGCGGCCGCGAGAAGAAGATAGAATCCACCGATTATCTTCTTTTTGACTCGGGAGAGAAGATATTGACTGTCTTGGGCGGGAAGACCGGTTATACCGAGCAGGCCGGATATTGCTTTGTCGGCCGTTTAAAGGACGAGGCGGGTCGGGAAGTGATTTCCGTCGTCTTAAACAGCCAAGACAAGAACGGCCGCTTCCGAGACAGCAGAAATTTGGCGAATTGGGTATTCGCCAACTATAATTGGATTAGATAATGAATCCGGACAGAATGAATCCGGACAGAATGAATCCGGGTAATCGATTGTTAAATAATTAATTTTATTTAAAAATGAAATTGCTTGCTAATGCCAAACAATTAGGAGGCGCCCCGGCTATTTGGTTGCGCCGGGCCGGTTACGCTTTCATTCCCGAACGCGAGGACGGGCAGGCCAGTTTCGCGCGCCGCTTGAGCCGGGATTTTTATCCGCGTTTTCATATTTATTTTACGGAGAATCAGGATAAGGACGGGCAGGAAATGGTTATTTTTAATTTGCATTTGGACCAGAAGCGTCCGGGTTATCAAGGCTTCAACCGCCATAACGCCGAATACGACGGGGAAGTTGTGGCCACGGAGATGGAACGGCTAAAAACTTTTTTAATAGAAAATGATTTTATATGAGCCAAGCGGAAGAAATAAAATCAAAATTGGATATCGTGGAGGTCATCAGGGAATATATTACCGTTAAGGCGGTCGGCGCTAATTTTCAAGCGCTCTGTCCGTTTCATAACGAGAAATCCCCGTCTTTTGTCATTTCTCCGGAAAAACAGATTTGGCATTGCTTCGGCTGCGGGCGCGGCGGCGACGTTTTTTCTTTCATCATGGAAAAAGAAGGCCTGGGCTTCATGGAAACTCTGCGCTTGCTCGCTCCGAAAGCCGGCGTGACTTTGCAATACGAAAACCGGCAGGACTATTCCGAGCGCAACCGTATTTTAGATATTTTGGAATTAGCCGGAAAATATTATGCCCATATCTTGACGACGCCGACCGGTCTTAGCGCGCGCGAATACTTATTGAAGCGCGGTTTAAGCGACGAAAACATCAGCGAATGGCAGTTGGGCTATAGCCTTGATTCTTGGACCGGCTTATATGATTTTTTAAAAGTTCGACCTTTGACCGGGAAAAAATATACGGATGAAGAAATATTTTTGGCCGGCCTGACTATCAAGAAAGAGCCGGCGGCGTCCGCCGAACGGCGGAGCGGTTATTACGACCGTTTTCGCGATCGGATAATGTTTCCGATTTTTAACGTCAATGACAACTTGATTGCCTTCACGGCCAGAGTTAATCCGAATAAAGAAAAGACCGAAAAAATGGGGAAGTATATCAACAGCCCGCAGACCAAGATCTATGATAAAAGCCGGGTTTTATTCGCCTTAAATAAGGCCAAGAGCGCGATTAGGGCTGATGACTTGGCGATTGTCGTGGAAGGCCAAATGGACGCCATTTCTTGCCATAATCACGGCTTTAAGAACGTAGTCGCGTCATCGGGAACCGCCTTGACGACCGAGCAAGTCGCTTTGATAAAAAGATTTACGACTAATGTCGCCTTGCTCTTTGATATGGATGCCGCCGGTCAAATGGCCGCCGACCGGGGAATCAAGGAAGCGCTGGCTCAAGAAATGAATCTGAAAATAATCGTTTTAAGTTCGGGCAAGGATCCCGATGAATGTTTGAAAAATAATCCCGAGGAATTCAAAACCGCGGTCGGAAGCGCCAAGCCGATGCTGGAATATTATTTTGAAAAAGTGAGCGCCGATTTGGATTTAAACATCCTGGACAATAAGCGCGCGGTGAGCTCAAAAATGTTCGTGATGATAGACTTGGTTGTAAATAAGATGGAACAGGGGCATTGGCTGAAGAAATTGAGCGAGGAGCTCGGGTTGGCCGAGACCGATACCCGCGAAGAATTCGTGAAGTGGCAGTCAAAACACGGCGCCTTAAAGGCCGGAGGCGCAAGAAACGCCAAGCCTGATAGAAATGAGGCTAAAAATGAGTTCTTAGCGTCCGAGATGAGCCGCGATGACAAGCTGGTCGAGCTTTTGATGTCCTTACTTATTAAATTTCCGGAGTTCATTTCCTATAGCGTCGGCAATCTTGACCCCGGTATTTTAAACAACGATACTTTGGCTAGGTTTTACAGAAATTTAATTATCTATTATAATAAATCCGCCTCTTTGAGCTATGAAAGTTTTCGCGCCTACTTGGCTGAAGACGGGGGCGGTTCGGAAAAAACTTTAGACAAGCTCGTGTTGTTGGGAGAAAAAGATTTTTATGATTATGGCGTCGAGTCTGTCAAAGCCGAAATAATTAATATCATCGCCGAACTTAAAAAATATAGCCGTCAGCGGCAAGTTCATAGCCTTCAGCGTGAGATTGCCGCCGCCGAATCTTCCGGCGATAATGAGCGGCTTAACGTCTTGATGGATGAGTTAAAAAAAATAACCACGTCATAAATAACTACTTTATAAATAACCGCTTCCTAAAAAAATAACCATTTTGTCACATATGGTAAAAAATACCAAGTCAAAAACTAAAAAAATAGCTTCGAAACCAACGCCCAAGCCAAGGGTTAAGTCAAAATTCAAGACGGCCGGGAAAGCGGCGTCGAAAAAGAAAGCCTTTAGCGCGCCGAAAAAAGAACCAAGACCGGTCGTCAAACCGACCGAGGAGCAGTTGAAAAAACTGATTGAGAAGGGGCGGCTGCGCGGTTTTATCACGGAAACCGAATTATTATATCTTTTTCCGGAAGTGGAAGAATATGTTTATGAATATGACGTCTTCTTGGGCGACCTCCAGAAAAGCGGAGTCAGGATTATGGAAGATTCCGGTCGCATTTTAGATACCGTCGAGAAGAAGGCCCAGGAACCGCCGTTGACCGGAAAAGCCTTGGCGCATCAGAACGCCTTGAATATTGATTTATCAAAGTTAAGCGCCGATTCCATTCAGATGTATTTGAAAGAAATCGGCAAGGTCGCTTTATTGAGCGGCGACGAAGAAGTCGAGCTCGCGAAAAGGAAAGAGAAGGGCGATAAGGAAGCGGAAAAGAGGATTATCGAAGCGAATCTGCGCCTCGTCGTTTCCATCGCCAAGAAATTCGCCGGCGCCAAAGGCATGAGCTTGTTGGATCTTATCCAGGAAGGGAACATCGGCTTATTCCGCGCCGTGGAAAAATTTGAATACCGCAAGGGTTATAAATTCTCCACTTACGCGACCTGGTGGATACGCCAGGCGATTACTCGTGCCTTAGCCGATCAGTCCCGAACCATCCGGATTCCGGTTCATATGGTGGAAACCATTAATAAGTTCCAGCAGGTCCAGCGCAATCTGATTCAAGAATTAGGCCGCGAACCTTTGGCCGATGAAATCGCTTCGGAAATGGGAGAAGACATAGAGAAGGTGCGGTATATCATGAAAATTTCTCAAGATACGATTTCTCTGGAAACGACAATCGGCGACGACGACGAGGATTCGACTCTGGAAGATTTTATCGAAGACATAAAGAATGTGACGCCGGATCGGGCGGCCGCTTTGCAGTTATTAAAAGATTACGTGAAAAATATCGTCGCTCAGCTCTCGCCGCGCGAACAGAAGATTTTAGAGATGCGTTTCGGTCTGATTGACGGCGTCGCCCATACTCTGGAGGAGGTGGGACGGGAGTTTGAAGTGACGCGCGAACGCATCCGCCAAATAGAATCCAAGTCTCTGGAAAAAATCCGAAAGTTCAAGGGGCTGGAGAAATTGCGAGATTATTAGAGAGGGAAAAGCGCTTTCTGGTGGCGTTGCTTGGAGCGGTGATCCTAATCTGGATCGTCAAAGCTCTGCGGAATTAAAAATTAAACAGCCTAAATAAAAGAAAAATTCCCCGTCAAATGACGAGGAATTTTTTTGGCTCCCTTAGAGGGACGGCCAATGTCCGGGCCGAAAGTATTGCCTAATATTGAATAAATATCGTATAATAAAAGTATGAAAAAAATATTAATAGCCGTCGGGGTTTTACTGATTATCGGAATTTCCGCTTTTTTTCTTCGCGATAATGTTCGCGACGTTACTTTAGAATTAGAGAAACGTCAATTGCCGGCCGAAGTTAAAGATGCGGCTGTTAAAGATGTCGCCGCGCCGTCCCCGACCGCCGCGCCGTCCCCGACCGCCGCGCCGTCCCCGACCGCCGCCGCCAAGAAATTTGCCGGCCTCAACTTAGCGGTACCCTTTTCGGCCCAAGCGCCGTACGGAGACTGGAGTTTGCCGTACGGAGAAGCTTGCGAAGAGGCTTCAGCTCTTCTAGTCGACCGTTTTTACACCGGCGCCGAGCTCACTCCGGAAATAGTCAAACAAGAAATTCTTAAAATAATAGCTTGGGAAAACAAAACCTTCGGCTATTACAAACACACCACGGCCATAGAAACCGGACGAATATTAAAAGAATATTTTAATTATAAACGGGTGGATGTTAATTATGATATTTCGCTGGCCGACATTAAAGCGCAAATAATGGCCGGACGACCCGTTATCGTCCCCTTGGCCGGCCGCCTGATCGGTAACCCGTATTATCGCCAACCCGGGCCGATCTATCACATGCTCGTGATCAAAGGCCTGACTGAAGACGGTGATTTTATTACTAATGATGTCGGTACAAAAAGAGGCAATAATTATGTTTACGACGCGAATGTTTTATATGACGCCATTCATGACGCGCCCTATGGCGGCGGCGAATTAAATGATATCGGGCTAGAAAAAGACATCCCCACCGGCCGCAAAGCTATTATAGTCGTTTATCCGAACTAAAACCGCTCATAAGGAACACTCTCAAAATTTTGGGCGAAACTCATGACCGCCACCGAACCGGGGACGGACGAGGGAGAAAATTATCCAAAAAAACCAAAATTTACTATAACATGATTGCATTGGTTTGGGGAGCAAAATGTCATTATTAGTAATCGCGAAATTAAAAAGCCCGTCATTTTTGACGAGCTTTTGTTTTTAATTTTTTTCATTTTTGAGTGACAACTCCTGATTCTCAGTGTTTTCGGGATAACTAGCGGCAGTTCTCGAATCGCCAATAAATAAATATTTTCCGGCTAAGGCCGTTGGTTCTCGGTCGGCCGCCAAAACCCAGGAAATATTTTTTAGATGCTTGTTCGCCTCGTAATCCTTATCCAGGATGCCGTAATGATCCAGAAACTTATTCAGTTTGGCCGAAATGCGGACGCATCCCTTAGAATCAACTTCGCCTAATCTTTTTTCTCCAAAATCCGGGTCAGTGGCGTGCATCAATAATCGGATTTCCATTTTTTCATTGTTTTTTTTGATGGTTTCTTGCCAGCCAAAATCCCAAACTCGGCTGTTTTTGACACCGAATCCCCGCCAGCCTTCTTGATTTTTGGTACCCAAAGCCCGATAGCTCGGATTGGCGATGCTGTTTTCAAAAACCCCGGTCGGAGTAATAAAATAACCTGGCCGTTCGGGAGTGCCGGTAGAAATTTTATCGGCGCCGATGATAGCTGTCTTTTTAGTCGCCGAATCAAAAAGACAAACTAAGACAATTTGCTTTTCGGGATTACGGTCGGCATAGACAAAATACTGGGATTGATTATTTTCCTTAATATTCAAAATTTTTTCGGCGGCATCCGCTAAAATAAATTCTGAATAATTTTCAGCCAAGACCATAAAGCCGACGTTTTTTTCAAATTCACTTTGCATTTTCATTACTTCCAAAGAATAATCAAAATTCTTGTTACTCTCGGCTGGATCGATTTTTGCCGAAATGCCTAAAAGCAAAATTGCCAGAATAGAAAAGTACGCAGTTTTTTTTCTCATTGGTAAATACCTCCTTGTATTATTTTAAAGAACTAGATAAACTTGCTCCTGCTTAATTTAAACTATTTTTTAAATTTTGTCAAATACCCCGCAATAGTTCAGCACCTTGGAAACACCTAGCTCATATTAACTATTTTATTAACTAGTGCTTCCAAGGCGCTGATTAGATAACGGCTCGGGGTCGTGGATGAAGTTAGGAATAGTGCGGCTAATAATAATACTAAAATAAAACTTATGCCACATTCTGTAAAAAATTAAATCAATTGAGACCCATTAGCCAAAAATTAGCGATAAGAAATAAAAAATAACAAGTTAATAAAATTACGCCCTCAATTCTACTCATCTCTTTGCCGCTGTGATAAAAAAATAAAAACAACACCAAAATTATAAATAAAAACAAGGCTAGGACATAATAAATTGGTCCGACAACAATGGTGATTGGACGAAGTGTTGATAGAAGTCCTAAAACTAAAATATTAGTGAAAGCCGAACTTAGGAGATAATTAAGAGAAAGCTCTGAAGCTTTTTTACGCCAAGACATAAATACAATAGAAATCTCCGGTAAATTAGTTCCGATCGAAAAAATTAATACACCAAACATTAATTTACTAATATTCCAGTTTTGCAATAAGCTTTCCGCCGTCTTTACTACCAAATGAGAAATTAATAAAACAAAGATGACACCAACTATAGACAAAAAAACCGCTTTAGCTATTTTATTTTTTTCAATTATTACAACCTCTTCGCCCACGAAAGAATGATTAACTCTGTATAAATAATAAATAAGGCCGACATAAGACCCGATCATTAATAGGCCGTCTACTAAACCAAAATTTCCGTCTAAGCCGAGAAAGATTGGAAAAAAAATCATTATTATTTGCGGAAAAATAGTTTTTACTCTACCATCAGTAACGGTTTTACGATTTAACACCAAACTGCCGCCAAGTATAAGACCTAATATAACAATTATCCCTCCTAATAAATTGCCGGCCGATAAGCCCGCCGTGGCATCAAGGGTAGTATTTATGCCAACTGCTAGCTCCGGCAATGTAGTTATTATCCCCAATAAAATGCCAAAAATGAATAACTTTATTCTCAAGGCAGAAGCAATATATTTAATTTTTTTTACAACAGAATCCGCGGCCACTCCTAACAATACAAATAATACTAAAAGTAACAGAATATTTAAAAAAATTGACATAAGTTTATATGTTCCTTGATTTTACCTTAACCTTTTTAAAAAAATAATTAACCTCTCTTATTAACTAATATTATTAAATATAGCATTGTCAAAGCTAATAACTCCTGCTATACCCAATAAGGAAACTAGATAATGCGGATATATAAAATAAGCATGTATTTGCGGAATTCTTTTTTAATTTATCTTTCTTTCAACATTCTGATAATAAAATAAGCGTCTGTCGCCAAAAACAATAACCACCAAAGCCATATTAGGCCAATTAAAAAATTATAAAAATACAAAGCTAAAATAATACCTAATGAGATAAGGCAAATTTTTATTAAACTTACTTCCCACCATTTAAAAGTCCAGGTTTTAAAAATTTTCATAATATTTTAGTTAAACTTAATTCAATTTAGCGCGACTTCTACTGAAGTCTTCGTCTTTGAGCCGCAGACAAAAACCTAATAATTTAAATTCTGCCATAATCATCTTTATAGCGAACGATGTCTTTTTCTCTTACCTTACCGAAGGCCACCTCAAGTATCCATGAATCTTTAAGGGCAATAATCCTATGTTTTTGTTTTTTATTTATTTCAATAAATTCACCGGTTTCTAGAAAATAGCTCGTTTTTCCTTTTATGGCTTCAATTTTTCCGGAAAGAACGGACCAAATTTCAGATCGATCCTGATGACTCTGCAGACTGATCTTTTTTCCTCGACTAACAAATAATTTTTTAATCCAATACCCCTTATTCTTCTCAAGGATAATATATTTTCCCCATGGTTTGATAGCCATATTAATCATAGGTCGGAAAGTTTATATAATTTTAAGACTGTTTAGCAGTTGTTTTTCGCTAATGATCGCGACACCAACGACTTTATCGGCTCCGCCATAATAAATAAAAATTTTTCCTTTAATCAGCACCGCTCCGCAAGGAAAAACTACATTCGGAACAAATCCTTCACGTTCATATGAAGTTAAGGGTTCAAAAATAGGTTCATCAGAACGAGAGATGACTTTAGTCGGATCATTTATATCAAGAAGCATAGCTCCCAAACGATAGACTCCATCAGCGGAAACCCCATGATATAAAAGAATCCAGCCGCTTTTAGTTTTAATCGGCGGAGCCGCAATGCCAATTTTTTTACTATCCCACATACCAGCCCGAGGCATAACCCAGTAGTATCCCTCAATCCAAGTCTTACCATCGAAATCTAAAGTAGGACTAAAGGCTGAAAGGATACTATTATCGCTGCGATGGATAATGAAATAAAAACGGTTACCTCTAATTTTTTCCGGAAAAATACAGGCATCCTTATCATCAAAATCCGGCGGAGTTATTAAAACTGGTTTCGCGAAATTCCATTTTTGTGCTAAAAAATCTTCCTCATCGATAAAAGTTAGTGCCACGCGAGGAACATTTTTCCCGTCAAAGGCGGTGTAACACATATATATTTTGTCTCCAATTTTCGTTAATCGAGGATCTTCGCAGCCTGAGTTACTTCCGGGAATTAATTTTTGTTCAAATGGTTCTCGTGGAAGATAGATTGGATCCGGTGACCGATAATCTATATGGACTCCATCCTGGCTGGTGGCATATCCAAAAACTGAAGTATTATCTTTTGACATCGCCCGATAAACCAAATGCACTTTGTTATTTAATAATAAAGCGGCTGGATTAAAAGTCGCCTCGGCTTCCCATGAATTCGTGTTAATTGGAGAAATAATCGGATTTTCTCCGGCTCGCTTGGCCTTAATCAGCTCCCCGCTATTTAATAGTTTATCCAAAAGGATATTTAGATTAATTGTCGCCAAACAACAAGTTGTATCGGCCGCCCCATAATATAAGTGAATTAATCCTTTCTCGAGAAAAGCTCCGGCCGGAAAAACAACATTTGGCACGAGACCTATTTTTTCATAATATTCCTCGGGTGACAAAAATGGGGCTTTAGTTTTGGCGATAATTTTATTAGGATTTTTTAAATCAAGCAAAACGGCTTCGACCCCAAAAAATGGCTTACCGTTAAAATAATTTTGAATATGAGAATATATAAGTAACCAGCCATATTTTGTTTTAATCGGTGCCGCCCCGACCTCAATTTGATCCTCTGGTTTACGTTGCAGGGGTAAAGATTTTTTTTCTAAATCTTTATGCCATTTTTTCCAAATAGAAACATTCCATAAATCTTCTTCCTTGGCAAAGGAGGCCAAACAAATTTTTGAAGGCGGATTATCGGTATTGGCGGTCAAAACGGCCCAAAATTTTCCATTAATTTTTTCGGGGAATAGAGCCATCGCTTTGGCATTAAAAGGAGTAACTAAATGTTTTTCTTGAATTGTCTTTAAATCCTTGCTGATTGCCAAACCAATTTTAATACCCTCGGCCCGAAAAGGATACTCCGAAAGCGCGGTATAAAAAATATAGTATTTCCCGCCTAATTTTGTAACCCGGGGATCTTCACAGCCATATTTTTCCCAAGCAAATTCGGGTGTTATTAAGCGACGGCGATTTTTAAAATTGACTCCGTCTTTGCTATCAGCAATACCGATTTCCGAAACTTGTAATTTCTTTTGAGCTATATAATGATAATGCGACGGCGAAACAGCTCGATAAATAAGGTTAATATTTTTACCATTCCGGACGGGGCAACCATTGAAAACCGCCTCGGCCTCGAATGATCTTTCTCGGTTTGGTTTTAAAATTGGATTTTTGCTTGATCGTTCAATAAACATATTAGGCTATCTTTAATTTTTTTAAATTAAGTTTCGGCTCTTTATGTTGTTTAAGCGCTTCTAAAAAATTATTTAAATTGGCAGACGCCACGCAAACATGGCTATCGGAGCTTCCATAGTAAACAAGTAAATCCTCGTCTTTGACAACCACGCCCGAAACATAAATGACGCCAGATTTAAACCCGTTGTTTTCATAATCCTCGGCCGGTTCTAAAACCGGTTTTTTCGCACGGTATAATATTTTTGTCGGATCGTTAAGGTCGAGAAGCATTACTCCAACCTTATATTTGCTCCAATCATTATCCATCGCATGATAAAAAAGGAGCCAACCCTCTTTAGTCTTTATCGGAGGCGCTCCGGCCCCTCTAATCCATTTATCCCAGCCATTTTTTCTCTCCGAACCGCCGTATATACTTTTAATATTTTTAGTCCCGTCAAATTCTAGGTTATCAAAATATTCAATTTGAATATGTGGCTTAAGACTGTGTAAAATTGCGTAGCGTCCGTTAATTTTTTCCGGGAAAAGGAGCCAATTTTTATGAACTTCATCGGGCGGTGAAATTAAAACGGGCAGCTTCCAATTCCATTTTTTATTTAAAAAATCATCAACTTTTATTGATGTTAAACCGACGCGTAAGCCGTCGGCGCAAGCGGTATAGGTCATGTATAATACATCTTCATCATTCATACGCACTAAGCGAGGATCTTCGGCTCCGCCCCAGCTGCCGCCGGAAAAATATGAATATACATTGAATGCCGGTGCGCCGGTACCATACTCATACACCGGATAAGGCAAGCGCTCGTCGATGCTAAAACCATCGCTTGAGACGGCATAACCTAAACGAGAAATACCGTCTCCGCCCACCGCGCGATAGATAAAATGAACTTTTTCATCAATTAGGACAGCCCCGGGATTAAAAGTCTGCCAAGCTTCCCAACTATTTTCTTGTTTTGGCGAAATTATTGGGTTTTGTTCGGCCTTTTTCAAAATTTCAGACCCCTCGCTTTTTTTAAGTTTTTTCGCTAGTTTTTGCTTTAACTTGACCTTAGTTATAGCAACTCTTTTTATTTTATTTGCCGCTTTTAGAGCAGATTTTTCTACTAAAAATTTTACCGGTATTTTTTCCTTAGTCTTAATTTCGGCGGCCGATTCTTTTTTATCGTTTTTCAATAATTTGACTGGTATCACCTTCTTGTCATTCTTTACTACTTTAACTGGCGCTATCTTCCTATCATTTTTTAAAGTTTTAACCGACGTTGTTTTAGCCGCTATTTTAATCAAGCTCGGGGATGGTTTTTCATACAAAAAATTTTTAAAAAATTTAATAAAATTAGCCATACTTTTATATATAATTATTTATATCTTATTAGACGCTAAAATGAGATGTTTATCCAGTATTCTAAAAGACTTTTTATACTTCCGAATTTCTTAACTCCTCCGTTAATTTTATTCATCCCCAATAAAGTAGCTTTATTTTGTCAGTTTTATTATATCATATATTCTTATTTTGCGCATGCTAAAAAGGAATTCAATAAAGATGATAAAGAAGTCCGAAATAACTGGATAAATCCGCCCTAAAATGGTAAAATGACCATATGCTTATTATAGATAAATTAAATAAAAATTTGCTCAATGAATACAAAGAAAAACGTGGTCTTTACGAAGACTACTGCTTTACTATTAAAAATTTAGTGGAGAGCCTGCTAAAAAATAAAGGGTACAAATATCATATTACCAGCCGAACTAAAGATCTAGACAAACTGAAAAAGAAAATAGAACAGAAAAAAAAATTAGGCAAAGTTTATCGTCGATTAGGAGATATAGAGGACCTCGCTGGAATAAGAGTTGTCTTTTATCTGGAAAAGGATAAAAGAAAGTTTGCCAAGGAACTCAATGAAGAAATTAGCTTAAAATTACAATTTCAAGAAAACACAAAAAAATCCGGATACAGAGCTTTACATACAATCGTCAGCCTCGGCCCTAAGCGTAAATTTTTAAGCGAATATAAAAGATATAAAAATTTAAAATGTGAAATTCAACTGACTTCTATTTTATATCATGCTTGGTCTGAAATGGAACATGATATTTTTTATAAAGAAAATGAGGAAGTAAAAAAAATGAATAAAAAAAATAAATTAAAATTAAAATCGCAATTATTAGAAATAATGAATGACCATATAAAACAAGCGACCCAAAAACTAGAAAAAATAATTAACCAAATAAAAAACTCTAAAAAATAAAATTGCTATCAGCCAGTAAGTAAACGCGGGCCCCGCCCCGCGACTCACTATATTAAAATTCGGGTTATAGAGGAAGTCCGAACCTTTTTTATACTTACTCGAAACGAAATAACTATTCCAAAATAATTGATCTATAATCCTAATTCCAACCCATAAGAAATAAAATTTTTCATTTCCGCAAAACTTGAAGCTTTACTTGGCGCGCCCAATGTTACCACAATTACCTCATGTCCGTTACTATCTTTAGCCCTGGTCATCAGGCAATATTGAGCTTCATCAAGATAACCGGTTTTACTTCCGGTAATTTGCAAATCCGAAGTAAAAAATAATATATTACTATTTTTAATATAATGGTATTTTTTTGTGTTAATAGTAGTAAAACTGTAATCCTTGGTCATACTAACTTTTTCCAAATTACTATCCGCCAGTACTGAACGGGCAATCAGACCATAATCAAAGGCCGAACTAACATTTTCCGGAGACAAACCCGTCGGTTCAATAAATTTTGTTTCTGTAGTGCCGATACTCTTAACATATTCATTCATTTTAATTATAAAGTCTTGGCGAGATAAACCGCTTACTCGCACCAAGCTTTCGATAGCGTTGTTAGCCGAACCTAATACCGAGGAATATAGTAAATCTCTTATTGTCATTGTCTCGCCGTCACTCACTCCAAGTTTAGCTAATACGCTCTTGTCGGCATATTGATAATTGTAATTTTCATCTTGAACCTTATAGGTTACAACTTTATTTAGGTCCGGTTTGGTATCTAAAAAAATTTTAATAGCCACCAACTTGGATAGGCTGGCTAACGGTAATTGTTCAGTAGCGTTTTTTGAATATATAATTTGTCCATTTATCGCGTTCAAAATTACAACTGATTTGGATGTAGTAATTATCTCCTCAGTTACCTCTTTAGTTTTTATATTTGAACTATCTAGCAGTAAACCAGTTTTATATTGCCCAATTAATTTATCAGGAACTATTAAAATGTTATCCCAAGCATAATTTAATTTTTCAAAAACATCACCATTTAAAAAAGCTCTCTTTTCATTATGATATATCAAATAGACGGCCGAGCTCTTTGGTGTTTTCAATAAAAAACCATCAGAAAACACAACCGGTGATAATGTTTTAAGTTTTTCTAAAACAGCCGGTGTTTTTTGATTAATTTTTTTACCTTTAAAAATAGTTTGCAGAAACACACGATCCACTAGCGGTTGCTTACCGGCAGATGTTACCCAATAAACTCCACCCGTTTTATTGTTTTGCCAAAGTTCGCCAATATTATAATTTAATAAAGTACTGCCAGCTGAAACAGCCGCTCGACTCAAATTTTCGCCGGGTGATGATAATTGACTAGTCGTCGCGGCCATCGGATCGATAACTGCTTCTACCGGGCCACCCTCCGATTTTAAAACGTCAGAAATTACCGGCTCAACTACCACATCAATTATACCGGCGCCCAACGGCGCTAATTGGGCAAAAGCTACTTTATCCAAATCAATAACTCTATCGGGATAAATTTTTCTATCTGGTCCGTAGTCATTAACGGTAACCACAACGATTTTATTTGGATTATTAACACTAGTAACTTTAAGTTTTGTTCCAGCAATAAAGTCCGGAGAAGCGGCAAACAGGCCATTTTTATAGGAATACCAACTAGCCTTACCGGATAACATGAATGATGACGTAACAAGCTGATTAGACAAACTATCCGATTCCGGGATAATCGCCGCTTCTGTATAATTAATTGAAGCAATATTTAAAATAACCGCAATTAAGAAAAAAATATTCTTATATTTTTTAAAATTATATATCATAAAATTAATATAACATAAAACTTTCAATAGATCAAAAACAAATAATTATTAATATAATTAGCGCCTTTTACGTCACCATAGCGTCACTGTTCTATATAAACGGAATTTAATAATACCGATAGAATAAACTTTTGGCGCATAGGGTTTAATAATTATTATTATTTTTAATGACATTTAACAAAACAGCTCTGATTTCCTCTGAAATAAATCTGACATCTAGTAATTTTCTTAAAGCGTTTAATTGTTTGGGTAATATTGATTGGCCACATAGTGATTGCGCTCTATCGGCAACATTATCCATATCATCAAAAGAAATTGTCATATTCTCCAGTCCTACTTCTTTTAATATTTCCGCACAACCCATTTTATCACTAACTAATACGGGAATGCCCAAACAAACAGCCTCCATCGGGACATTCCCAAAAGTTTCAAATTTTGAAGGACAAACAATTAATCCTTGAGAGATATAAAAATTTTTTATACCTTCGGTGTTCATCGGCGGTAATATCTCAATAGATTTAGGAATTTTTTTTATTTTAACGGATTGATTTGTTACGAACGTGGCTGAATGATGCCACCTCTTTTTAAGGAGTTTTTTATGCAAATCGAAAAATTTATCAAAATTCTTTATATTTGAATAACGCCCGACGGCGGCTATTCTGCGTTCGATTGAATATTCGACGGCGCAAGGATTAGTAAATACATCGGAAACTGGATTTGGAATAACATAGCTTTTTTCAATTTTATTTTTTACAACAATTTTTTCGACGGCTTCCTTGCATAATTTTGAGGGAAAAATAATTTTAGAAGATTTTTTTATTATTTCCCTTTCCATTAAATAAAAAAGGCTTCTCCTTTTCTTGGAATAATGCTCAACTTCTTTGGCTAAAATTCCGGAATACCAGAGAACAATAGGGATTTTTTCGCGACTAGCGGCTATCGCTATTAACCAAGGAATATAATAAGTTCCGCTTAACAAAATTATATCTGGTTTTTCTTTTTTTAAAATATCTCTGAGCAAACGAATCGGCTCTCTGTAAGCACGTTTTATATCGTTAAGATTTTTGCTCTCATCTAATATATCCATAATCGGCAAATTGTGGATATTGATAATATGATGATCAAAAACATCGGGTGAAAAATTTCTAAAATTAACCGGGGCTTTCATGTACATGCGAGCATTTAACTCCAACCCTAAAAATTCATAATCCTGCCCGTAAAGATAATTAATGAGGTTGATGTTGGAGGTAGTAATCCCTCCAACAAATTCTCGTGTAAGATTTATGGCTAGTTTCATATGAGGGATGATTAAATTAATTATATTTAAATTATAGCGTAAATCTTAAAAATATGACCACCAACGGACGAAACATTTTTACGACTTAATAGAGGTGAAAGCGGAGGTCTTTACTATCCAGCCTCTGTTGATTTCAAGGTCGGGGCGGAAAAAAATATTATCCCAGTACCGTTCATATGATACTTGGCGATTCTTTCTACTGCGGAATTATGAAAAAAGACGGCGTTAAATATTTAGGCAAATATGAGCCGATCATTACTAAAGCGTTATTTGATGATATTCAAGTTATTTTAGGAGTGAAAAAACACGTTAAATCTCAAATCATTCCTTTCGCTTTTCGGGGCTTATTGAAATGCGCCAAATGTGGCTGTCTGCCAACAGCCACACTAAAGAAAGATTCTTGACCCCCATTTTCCCGGGGACTGCCTTTTTATATGGAATATCGTGTCCGAATTTCGGGGGGTCATGCCAGACTGGGTATAAAGAAATTATTTATTTTTTCCCAACATCTGACTTCGCGGCAGAATTTACAATAACGCTTCTCCGTCCTTCTGTTATTAATCTTGCTTTATACAATGCTTGCGCCTCTTTTGTAACACAACTTACAAACTCCCCATGGTTCTTCCATAAGGCCGATGAATTACAAGCGTTTATTGAATCACAGTTTTCATCAAGGTTATTTCCTGGAATTTCAAAAGTCGGAGAATATTCATTATTAGCTATCCATGCTCCGGCAGAACATGTTTGTGTGTTTATTGAGCACTCTCCCGATTCATTAGCGGATCTAGTCAGCTCTTCATCAACAATGCCATTACAATTATCATCAACACCATTACAAATTTCTGTCGCCCCGGGATGAATATTAGGATTGTTGTCGTTACAATCAACTATCCCATTCCAATTCAGAGGATATCCATCCGAATCATTATCAACCGGAGCTATCACGGCATATTCCGAGAAGTGTGTTGTTTGCAAAGTAAGTTTATTATTAACACAATCTTTTATAGCTCCTTGAGGAATCCATCCTGATACAGGATCATTGTAATAAATATCTAATTTATCTTCCTGGCTTTCCGATTGTCCGCATTCACTCATATTTCCTTGCTCATAAGCTAGCGTAATTGTTATTGGTGCAGTAAATGTCTGACCCGAGGGATAAAAGCCATAACTTGATAAAATAATTCCTTCTCCGCCAGTCATTGAAACAGTATAATTATTTTCATTACTATTACTGACTAATGTGATTATCGTATCGTCATTCAAGGCATCTTGAGGAATAATTAATGTCGCATTTCCATTTCCGGTTGCGATTGTTCCTCCTTCAGAACCGACTATGCCGCTTTTATCTGCCGTAAGAGGAAGGTAATCTATATTGTCTGTTGCTAATATGTAAGCTGAATCACATATACCATCCAAGTTTGAATCTGAGCAAGTCTGAGAGAATCCTGTTCCCATTGGATTTCCCCAGAAGTTTCCACCCAGATAAGTTCCACCGATTATGTTCGCGCCCCCTGCAAGCGCAGTGTTCCAATAGTTTAGATATATAGTTAATTGCTGAGCAAATTGAGTATTGATTATATTATTAAAGAAATTATTGTATATCAGATTGTCCTGACTATCGTGAAATACAATGCCTTCGTTGGTGTTGTTGATGATAGTGTTGTTGGTGACAGTATTGTTAACGCCATCATCAAGCACGATGCCGTCGTAGTTTGAGTTCACGGTGTTATTGGCTATAAGAGTGTAGTTGGAGCGGTCGAAGATATGTATGCCCGTATTATTATAACTGAGGGTGTTGTCGATGATAGTGTTGTTGTCGCTTTCAGACCAGACGGCGATGCCGATATTATAGGAGATTGTGGTGGAATTTGTTTCATCTCCGACTGTAATAAATGGTACGGAAGTGTTTCCGATTATATTGCAGTTCTTTATTGTTATATAATAATGATGATTGCCAATATCTATTCCTGATCCTATACCTGTGTGAGTGATTGTGTGGCCGGCGCAGTCAAGAACAACATTGTCCGCACCGATGTTCAATGCAGTCGTGTCGCAGAAAAGATCTGAATTAAGTATAGTGTTTGTAGTTATTATGCTGCCGCACCGGACTCCACAGTCAGAAGGACAGTTACCGGAATTCTCTCCCTGTTCGCATACTGAATTATGATTACATTGGTTTTGTTGCTGACAGTCTTGAGGGCAATTGTTTTGATCTTCTCCCGGTTCACATTGATTATTTCCACATTGTGATCCGCCACCATTCCAATTAACGGTTATTATCCATCTATCTCCGACATGATATCCAGTATCTTCCATTCTAAAACGGATTCCTAAATGATTTCCTATTTCAGCCACCTCGCCCTTCCCGACAGACCCTTCTTGCCAACCTTCTTCTCCGCCATTATTCCACATGTAAGTGAAAGCATTTTCGTTGATTTGACTAAGCTTCACCTGATAATTCATAGTGGATTGAGGTCCGCTATAATTATCTAAAATAATATCTATCGTTGAATAGGTGGGTGCAACCATCTCTTGCTGTAAATTATAATTTCCTCCACTCATTCCACAATCATTAGGGCAATTGTTTTGATCTTCTCCGGGTTCGCATTGATTATTTCCGCATTGTGATCCGCTTCCACAATCTTGAGGACAGCTTTGAGAATTTTCATTGGGCTCACACATCATATTTCCACATACTGATTCGCTTCCACAGTCAGAAGGACAGTTCATTGGATTTTCTCCAGGTTCACAATTTTGATTATTATTGCATGGATTCTGCTGTCCACATTGTTGGCTGCAGCTAGAATCAGAATAACATGCTCCTCCAATACGCCGTTGATAACCCATTCCACTGCCACACTGTTGGTCACAGAGAGAAGTCTGAACGCACTGCTGCTGACAGTCTTGGCTACAGCTAGAATCAGAATAACATGCTCCTCCACCAATCGGTTGATAACCCATTCCACTGCCACACTGTTGGTCACAGAGAGAAGTCTGAACGCACTGTTGCTGGCAGTCTTGAGGACAATTGTTTTGATCTTCCCCCGGTTCACACATCATATTTCCACATACTGTTCCATCAGCAGAAAGACTATAGCTTACGTTAGCAACAATCGAGACTGTAGCAACAATCAAAACTGTGACGAAAAGAACTAGAATTTTATTTAAAAATAATTCATTTTTTTTCATAGTTTTTTTAAATTTAATTGTTATTTATCTTTGATTATTTGACCTTTGTCCTCGCCAAATTTAATTGGTATAATAAAACCTATTTCTTGCTTCTAACTTAAATACTACCTATTTTTTTTGATATTAGCAAGGGATAAAAAATGCAAGCATTTATTATAAATATGCCCTTGATACGAAAAAGAGAGAAATCGCTGCGCAGGTGTTTACCGAACCCACCTTTATGGATGGTAATTTAGCTAATTATAAAACAAAAGAGAGCCTTCAAGCCCTCTTTATGCGTCACGATTTGAAATCAAAAAACCCTTTGATTTAGTGCTAAATCTCGCAAATGCACAAACAAAAACAGCTGTCATTTCTGACAACTGTCCTGTTTGGCTCCCGGGGTCGGATTCGAACCGACGACCAATTGGTTAACAGCCAACTGCGCTACCGCTGCGCTACCCGGGAATGTATTAAATTTTTAATAAATATTCTGCCTTGATAACTTTTTAATTGTTTTTCTCTAGTTAAGGCGGATAGTCTATCTTTAACCTCTTCTTTATAAACTATATCCCAAGAACCATTAAATCGAAAGGTGTATGATTTCTTTATAATTTTACTATTATGTAAAATCAGCCTCTTCTCTAAATCACAGGTTTGACCTATATATATTTTATTATTGCGCTCGTTATATAGAGCATAGACATAATACATATAAATGCGCTACCTCCGCCAGCCGGCGGAGCGCTACCCGGGAATATTAAATTGTTTGGGAAACGCTTCCGCGCTCCCTTCAAAAAACAAAAATGCTTTAAAACATTTTATGTTTATATTCTAGCAAATACTCTGGTTATGTCAATATGAATCAGGATGATGATTGAAAGAGCGGAACCTATTCGATCGCGATAATCTTATACCGGACGACACGATCGTTAAGGGCGACGGAGACGATATCGCCGGCTTTTTGGTCGAGCAAGGCCGCGCCGAGCGGGGAACTATAGGAAATGACACCGCTCATAGGATTCGTTTCGACTGAACCGAGTATCTGATAGGTTTTTATTCGGCCGTTAACTTCCACGGTCACGTTATGCCCGAGCCCGATAGAATTTTTATCCGGATTAGGCGCGATTATCTCCGCTCGTTTCAATAAATCCTCGGTGTCTAAAATACGCTGGTTAAGACCGCGGAGACGGCTTTTAGCCAGTTGATAACCGGTATTTTCCGAGAAATCGCCCATTGCGGCCAAGCGTTTAGTTTCCTCACTTAAGCGGGGGTGGTCAATTTCTTTCATTCGTTTCAGTTTCGCGCCTAAAGCCGCGAATTTCTCGGGCGTAATATTCGGGTCGGCCTTGGGCCGGACATAAGTTTCTTTTTTTCGATAGGGAGTTTGCATATTATTAATAATAGGCTAATTTTAGGCTTTTATCAATATAGAAAAATATACCAAATAATTGTTGCTTTCTCCGTAATTTTAGGCCATAATATAATTATCCCATAATATAATTATCCCATAATATAATTATCTCCGGATTATTAAATATGCTTTATTAAATATGCTTAAAGAATCGCCCAATCTAGCCAATACCCCTAAGGTCGAGAAGCCTCGGAAGACCTTAGACGAAATTTATCGGCAAGAACTGGCGCCGCTCGCCAGAATTTTTCAATTACCGGACGAGACCGAGGAAGAATGCGAAGATCGAGTCTTGAAGAGTCCCGGAGAAATAGTGGAAAGAAGCCAGAATATTGAAAATAGAATGACGGCCGGTCCGGAAGAAACTCTTCAAGAAACGAAAGCCTTGCTCCTGCAAGAATCCCGGCAGATAATAAGCGACTATGGAAAAAAGAAGGATAAAAAAGCGCTGATCGCGGAGGAACGGGAACTTCTTAAAAAAGCCAGGATTGTTTTACTGACCGCGGGCGACCGATCCGACTGGGATAAATACTCTAGAAAATATATTCTGGAAGTCGACGCCAACGCCTTTATTTCTTATTATCTTGACGCCGAAAAGAGCAGCTGGCGTAATGACCAGGAAGATCTCAGATTAACTTCGGCCGAAGTTTCCGGTTTAATTAAGGGCGGCCTGGGACCGATCCTATCCGAAATTGATTCTTATAAATATGGCGATCTGATAAAAGAGACGCCGGATGAATTATTACAGCTTTTAGCTAAAAAGAACGATTCTCATCTTGTTAATAAGGCGATAGAAAAATGTCCGGCGCCTGAAGGTTATTCGGCCGAAACTATTAAAGTATTAAATAAAACTGATCAGGGACATTTAATCTTGAAAAACATCCCGCGGTTTGAAAAGACGCTTAAACCGGAAGATATTAAGGAATTAATCGAGTCCTATGACCCGGAATATCCCTATCATCTTAATGACTTATTGGGTTATATAAAAAAATTAAATTGGAACCGGGCCGTTAAAACCGACCTGATTGATTTTACCTTTAAACATAACAATGTCGTAGACAAGGGATTTAAAGAGGCCTTAGGCGATGATGCCGCGGCTCAATATAACAAAATCGATGAAGGTATAAAAAAAATCGTTATGCCGGGTGACGGTTGGGAAAGAATTCCCCCCAAAGAACTGACGGCGGAGGCGATAACGGAATTAAAAAAATATATCAGCGACGGTTATATAACGTTTTTTCATCAATATTATGATTATATCCCTTATTTCGCGGAGAATGACTATGAGTGGCTGCGCGATCAGCTGATAAAAAATAATCAGGAAAATTTATTAATCAGCGGCCGGGGAGATTGCGGTCTTAAGCTCGCCGATCAAAAAATTTACGCCGCCAAATTAATTGCTCAGGATAAAACTCTGATCCTAAAAAAATTAATTGAAAAAGGCGGTACGGCTGAATCTTTATTGTCTCCGGAAAATTATAATAAAATGCTGGATAACGGCGATGTGCTGCCGCTAAAATTCCTGTCGGGCCGTTTAAGCGAAGAATCGTTCGCTAAAATAATGGCCAAAAAGCCGCGCTGCCTGGAAGGCAGCGAGCTGTTTGAAAATATAAATTGTTTTGATTTTAAAGATACCCGCCGTTTCGGAGATTATAAGAATTATCAGGAATTTATCAATTTTATAGAAGAAAAGTTCGGTTTAAAGAATGACCTATACCTAGACTTGAAATTAGAAATGTCGGGATTAAGCCGGGAGGAGCTAATCGCTTATCAAGAGGAATTAGCCCGGAAAGCGGATATTTTAAAGGCTAGACTGGATTCGCTTTATCCTAATATCCCCGAAAAATCGACGTTAATTAATACATTTAGTTCGGAGTTCGGCTTTAAGATGTTCGCTAAAACTGAAGCGGAGTTAGAAGTTTTTTTAGAAACCTTGGCGGCTTTGCCCAATCAGTTCAGATTCAAGCGGGAAAATCAGCCCCTCCTTCTAGGCGCGGCGGAGGCCATTAAGGATTTTACTCCGGAAGAAAAGAAGAAAGTTGAGAAAAAATTAGAAAAAATGCTGGAAATTTTTGATCCGGAATCGGGAAAAAATCTTTTCAACCGCTATCTCAACCGATTAGGCAATAAAGAATTGGGTCAAGAAATCATTGATTTGGCGGACATTGCTCCGGTGATACCAAAATATTCTTTATTCTATAAAACTCTGAGTCCGGAAGAAAAGATTTTTTTTCAAGAGCTCTTTCCTTGGTCCGAGGCCTTAGCTAATCTGCCCAGCGACCCCGAGAGTATTAAAGCGCAAGAAAAATATCTTATATCGCTTTTACGAGAAAACAAAAAAATAGCCGATCCCGACGAGGCGGCCGACGGAAAATTGCTGGTTGAATATTCAAACAGGTTCCAGCCGAACAATCTTCCTAAATTTTTTAGTCTTTTTGCCGCGATTAAGAGAGGCGCTGATGGCCAAGGCGGGAATCAGGGTAACGCGGGCTTAAGCCCGGAAATTATTAAAACCTTAAACGACGATTTTAAGATTACCGTCGGCGGCGGCGAAAATATTGATTCGATCCTAGACCGCCTGCAGGCCGTTTATCAAAAAGTTTTTATTCAAAATAATGATTTGATTCGCCGGCAGTTTGGAAATTCCCTTCATTTTTCCGATGGCAACGGCTATTTATTCGAGCATTTGAAAATCTTAGCTTTAAACGGAGGGCTGGCCGGAGAGGATAATGATTTAATCATTAATTTCTTTAAAAAATATGTCAACGAAAAAGAAGACCGAAGAAATTCGGAAAAATCCCAGTTATTATTTCAGGAATTGAAAATACCGCTCGACCGAAAAAATTGGGGCGCTAATTTAGACGCTTATATAGAAATTATCGAAGAAGTCTATAACCAGGCTCCTCAGAACCTTCAACAAGAAATTATAAATTTGTTTTCGGGCGACTACCGCGATGAGTGCTTTAAAAATATGCGGGCGGAATGGCTGGAATTTCTCGACGGCGGCAACACGAACTTATCTTTACGCTTAACCACGCTGGCGGAAACCATTAAAAATGCCGGCGGCGCCGGGAGCTTAAAATATATTGAGGCACTCGGAGATTTGATCGCTAAAGTTGATAATTCTAACAGCAATCCCAAAACGGCCGACCGGACGAAAGCGGAGATTAAAGAAGTTCTCGCTCAGGCCGAAACCAGATTTAACAAAGATAAATGGTCTCAGGACGACCGCGCTAAATTTTATAACCTTTCCAAGGATATTATTGAGGCCGCCCCCAGTTTATTCGCGGCTTTTGCTCCGGTCTTCGAGCAGTTGTCCGGAAAGGACGTCAAACTCATGCTAAAAGATATCCTGCCGCTTTATCAGGTAGAATTAATTACAATTCAGCAAATTGCCGGCCAGGCCGGGGAAATAAGCTACAATCCGCGAGATTTAGTCCCGATTAGACGTGCTTTAAACGACTTAGCCGCCAAACTGAAACAGGCTCCTGAAGACAAAGATTCAGTTTTTATCGAAGAGAAAAATCGTTTAACGGCGGCGATGCAGAGCGGATTCAAGGATCGTTTCGGCTTGATTAAAGTTCCGGTGGAATTTAAAAAAGACGAACTGCGCTCTATCCAGAACTGTATCCGCTATGTCGGTAATATTAATAACCGCACGGAGGAACGGGAGACACTGATCGCTTTTTATCTCGGCTTAGAATTAAACGGCGATTGGGAAAAATTCCGCCAAGGCCAAAACATTGACGCCGAAAAATATTTAACGCCGGCCAAAGCCGACATAATTAAAGAGATTTTAGCCAAGAAAAAAACTAATAGCTTGCCTTTAGAAATTATCGGCCTGAAAGCGGCTGAATCGGAAAAATTCCAACAAATTCTTCAAGAAGAAATTTCCGGAAGCATGGCCGGCAATCTGGCCACCGTGGATATCAAACTCGGTAATATCCGGAGGAATATGCAAGAATTGATCGACCCCGATATTTACGAAAATAAAACTGATAAAGAATTAGTAAAATTATTGACCGAAAACGGAAAATCAGTCGGAACGGTCTTGTCTAAAATTTATAGAAATATAATTTTAAGCGAACCGGAGAAAGAGCTCCGGGAAAAACTGGCCGCGATTTTTGCCGTGCCGTCCTGGACAGGCGAAACGGTTAAAGAGATTCAGGATAAAATCCAACCTTTCGGCCTGATAACCGGCCTGATTAACAAGCTTGAGGAAGAAAAGGTCGGCGCTAATATCGACGGACTGCAAAAAAGCTTAGAACCGTCCGAGAAAATAATTACCATCTTTAATCGTCTCAATGAAGATTTTAAACCGGCCTCCGGGGCGCTCGCTCTGTCCAGAGATCTGGAATATTTAGAAGAACTGGCTGTTAAGAACGACGCTAAATTGAGTCCGGAAGAAAAAGAGGATATCAAAAACTACCTTAACCCGATCAGGGAAAAAATGGTGGCGCTGGAAGCGACTTTCCAAAAAACCAAAGAGTATTTTGATAAAGTAAAAAAGAGCATGCATTTGGTTACCAATGAATTGATGAAAGATCGCCTGGCAGAAATTGAAAAAATAGTTTACTCCGAAGGGGGCGAGGCGATGATAGTCAGCCGATTGACTAAAGATTTAAATTTAATTATAGAAAACATGCGCCAATGTCTCGGCTGCTTAAAAAAAGAAGCCAATAATGACACTAATTTAGCCTTTGGCGATTATAATAAATTTTTCTTAATCAGCCAGAAAGGAAAAGAAACGGGCAGCGTGGCCGATGAAATTGTATTTTTTGTACCCCTGAAGAATGACGCTAACCGGCCGGAAATGTCTTTTATCATGGACCGAGTTTATGGTTCAAAATCTTCGGACATCTTATTGGCCCATGTCTTAGCGGTTTATAAAAAATACGCGGCCCTAAAAAAAGAATTTAAAGACTCTAATATTTCAATGACAATTTCTGACGCGACTTTAGCGAGTGTCGGTTTGAGTCCGGAATTATTTCAGGAAAAAATCCAAGAGAAAATAAGCGCTTTAAAATCAATCGAATACGTCCGGAATATGGTCGCCAATGTCCCGGAATCATCTTTAGGCGATAACTACCTGGAATTTAGCTCTAATAACGAGAGCGCCAGGAAAAACGGAGAAAGAACCTTTTCCGGGGTAGTAATCAGATAGGGAATTAAGGAAGTAACGATAAAAATTGACAAAAATATACCATAATGGTATATTTTTTTCAGCATTTTAAAAATTAAATAAAAACCAATATAAAGACATAAAGAAATGAAAAAAGAACTAGATTTACCAACCATCCCATTCTCGGAGTTAGAAGATAGGATTCTGACTATTATGGGAAAATCCGGCTACAACGGCTCTGTCTGTAAGACAAGCCTGACGCTCTTGAAGCTGGAAGAGAAGTCTGAAGACCAGATTCTGGCCATTATGGAGAAAACCGGCTATAACAGCGAGGTCTGCCGGGCCGCCATCCAATTTTTGAAATCAGAAGACCGGATTCTGGCCATTATGGAGAAAACCGGCTATAAAGGGCCAATTTGCCAGGCCGGGATTGCGCTTCTAAAGTCCGAAGACCGGATTTTAACAGTCATGGAAAAGACGAATTACAGCCACGAGGTTTGCCAGGCCGGTATTTCGCTCTTGAAATCAGAAGACCGGATCCTGGCTATTATGGAGAAAACCGGCTATCAATGGCATATTTGCCAGTCGGGCATCCCGCTTCTAAAATCCGAAGAGCAGATTTTGGCTATAATAGGGAAGACGGGCTATCATCGCGACGTCTGTGAAATCGGCATTCCGTTTCTAAAACTGGAAGAAAAATCCGAAGAACAGATCCTGGCCATTATGGAAAAGACCGGTTATAAGGGAAGCATCTGCGAAATCTGTCTTCCGTTTCTAAAACTGGAAGAAAAATCAGAAGACCGGATCCTGGCTATTATGGAGAAAACCGGCTATCAATGGCGCATCTGCCAGACCGGGATTTCATTCCTGAAGTCCGAAGACCGGATCTTATTCATTATGGAGAAGGTCGGTTATAGATGGTTAATCTGCCGGACTGGTATCCCATTTTTAAAGTCCGAAGAGAATATCCTGGCGGTTATGAAAAAGACGAGCTATAACAGCGAGGTCTGCCAAATCGGTATTTCTCTGCTAAAACTGGAAGAAAAATCCGAAGAGGAGATTTTAGCCATTATGGAAAAAACCGGCTATAACAGCGAGGTCTGCCAGGCCGGAATTATCGCTCTAAAGAAGAAATTTAAATGAGTTAATTCAAGAGTTAGAAACAAAAATTCTAACTCTTTTTTATTTTTTATCGGTTTTCATCAATTAGTCCGGGTATGACATTTTAACCTTATCTTTACAGACGAGCGGCGGGCGATAATGGGAAGCTTTTGCGAGGAACCGGCGCTTTTAAATTCGGTTTCTCCGATGCCGGGTTAACCAATTTTTTGGCAACCAGCGGATATAGGGCAAAAGTGAATATTATGGCCGAACCGCGAATTGTGGTTGAAGACGATCAACTACCACTACCGTTAAAGTGGATAATGGTCAAACGATTGCTATCGGCGGACTAATAATGAAAACCAAGAAATCTACCGATAAAGGACTTCCAGTTCTTTTCCGGATTCCACTTCTGGGCAAAGTTTTGTTCGGTGGAAAACAGAGAGAAGAAAAAGATACCGAACTCGTTATCTTTATCACTTCTAAAATTATCGGCTAAAAAAATTAGCTAAACCAAGGCGAACATACAAATGTTCGCCTTTTTTCTTTATTAGAAATCTTTAGTGTTGCGTTTACAAGGTTGAACTTACTGTGCAGGTATTTGACAAAAATCAAGAAATAGTGGTATATTTTCGTTAACGAACTTTAAAAATAATATTAACTAAAAACATAGGAGGAAGGTAATGCCACGCCAAATCTTGCCTGATGAAAAAGCTTTTGCCGACTTTAAGGAAAAGCTTCTTGCTCGGGGGTTCAGAGAACTCACGAACGAGGAATTTTCTACGACCTTCAGCCGTTTAGGCCTCACAGCCCCGCGCTCTAAAGAAGGCAGAGAAACCGGTTTTATTTTTAACGCTAATGACTTGAAGGTTTTTGTTTGGACGACTTATTTGAATTCTGAGCAAAGATCGCGCGACAGCGATGCCGGGTGGGTATTGATTGCCGACGGCGACCGAGCTCGTTATTTTACGCATCCAATGATGCGGACTAAAAACTTTTTAACGAGGTTAGCTCGTCGCGCCTGGATAGCCAGATGGCGAGTTGTCCATCGTCCGCTTTGCCCGGAGTGCCGGCGTTATATGAAAATAGCCTATGGGCGAGCTTTAAAATCCCGATATTGGCGTTGTGATTACAGAAGTAGTCATCATCCGTATAAGCCGATTTTTTTGGCTTGGGATTACGGTATGCCGCCCAAGGCCCTGGCCTTCATAGAGAAAGAGCGCAAACTAAGGGAAAAGTACCGCGATAGCCGAAAGAAAGCCGGTAAGCCCAATAACGTTGCGATGAATAACCGCCGGAGATGGAAAAGGCGCCGGTCGGAAAATTCCGTGTGATGATTTTTAAGTCTAACCGTTTCTCAAAAAGGAACGGTTTTTTATTAAAAAATCCTGTAAAATAGGCGAATAATCTGGCGTATTGACATATATTCTAATATGTATTAATATATAGCCATAATTCTTTAACAATTTGAAAATAAAAACCAGTAAGATGAGAAAAACGAATGAAGAGACCAGGGACCGGTCAAAAATCCATGAAGAAATCATGGAAACCGTTGTTGCCACGATGCAACGCAGCGGTACTAATTTTATGATTTTAACATTGGGGTCAAAAGACTCTAAATTTGCAACCTTGACGCAAAAAGAAATGAAAGAATGTTGCGGTCTGGGGATTAAATTCGGGGATCTGGTGATACTAAATAACCGGTATTACATAAGGACACTGGCCATGTACCTGGGATATTTCCCGGATCCGATTACGCCGAATAATAAATCAAGGCAACATTGGTTCCAAGCCCAAGATGAAGTTCGCCCCCATTATTATGGAGACGGGGGGCTGGTAAGCAAAAAAGATTTAATTAACTATGGGGTTAGACGGGTCATCGCAGCCAATCCCCGCTGGGTTAACAGTTTTATCTGGCGAGCCGACCGGAAATTCAGATAGGCCGCTTAGTCCGGCTTCGCCACGTCGACACATTACACCCCTGCCTTTACAGCGGGGGTTTTTTCTTATAAGATTTAATTGTTATTTTTTTATTAGCCCTTACTCGTATGGCCGAAGAAGTGGTTTTAAGATTCGATGACGTAAAATTTGAATATCTCCATAAAACGCCGATTTTAAATGAGGCCTGTTTTAGCGTACGCCGAGGCGCGAAAATAACCTTAATGGGTCAGAACGGTTCCGGAAAGAGCACGATTTTCGGGCTGATCAAGAAAGAGCTAACCCCGAAGAGCGGCCAGATTTCTGCCGCCGATAATGCGACCATCGGCGCGGCCAGCCAGACCATGGCGCGCGAATATTTTGAATTGAGCGTGGAAGCCTATTTTTCGCGGGCTTTTTCGCCCGTGCCGGGAAACATCAAGAGTCGGATAAGCAAAGCCCTGGACGCGGTTAATTTTAATATTCCCCTGGATCGCCGGGTCGGCAGTCTCTCCGGCGGCCAGCAAGCGCGTCTTTTACTGGCTTACGCGCTGGTTCAGGATCCGGATATTCTATTACTGGACGAGCCGACCAATAATCTTGATAAGGACGGCATCGACCATCTCATTACTTTTTTAGTCATGTACGATAAAACTGTTCTGGTGATTTCTCATGACGCCGATTTTTTGAATTGTTTTACCGAAGGCGTCATTTACCTTAATAATTTTACCCGTCAGACCGAAATGTACGTCGGCGATTATTATTCCGTCGTGGAAGAAATCGGCCGCCGCGTGGAACGCGAACAGCGCGAGAACGCGCAACTGGAAAAACAGATTCAGGACCGCAAGGAAAAAGTGAACTTTTTTGCTCATAAGGGCGGGAAGATGCGCAAGCTCGCGAAGAAACTGAAAGATGAAACCGAAGATCTGGAAGAGAACATGGTTGATGTCCGCCGGGAAGACAAGACAATCAGAGATTTTGAAATTCCGGTTCAGGAAGAATTGAGCGGGGAAATCGTGGCTCTAAAAAAGGTTCGCGTTATTAAACATCACGAGCCGATATTTAAAAATATCGATAAAGTTTTGCGCAAAAAAGACCGTCTGCTCGTCGTCGGGCCCAACGGCATCGGCAAGAGCACGCTCCTGCGCTCGCTCGTCAGCGGAAAACAGGAAGGGCAGAGTATCGCCAAGAATGTTCGCGTCGGCTATTACAGCCAGGATTTTTCCACTCTTGATTTTGAAGAAACAGTTTTTAGTTCGCTTAAAGGCGCGCTGGCCGACGGTCTGGGAGAACAAGAATTGCGTTCCACCGCCGCCGGGTTTCTGATTACCGGCGACTTGATGGGTCATAAGGTCGGGGATTTATCCGAAGGGCAGAAGGGCTTGCTCGCCTTCGCGCGCCTGGTTTTGATGCGGCCGGGAATTTTGATTTTAGACGAGCCGACTAACCATATTAATTTCCGCCATATTCCGATTATCGCCGCGGCCATTAACGGCTATCACGGCCCGATAATTATGGTCAGCCATATGCCGGAGTTCGTCAAGGAAATACGGATAACCGAGGAGCTGGATTTGGGGAGGTTGTAGATGGCCGTCTTTTTGAATAGGGGGGGGGAGGGAACGCCATTACCTGTATCATTAATTTAGCAATTTTCTTTTCTTTTTAGGGCTAATAAAATTACTGCCGGAAACGACTTTTTGGCCGCTTAGTTTTTCAAAATCTTGCCTGGCTCGACCGCCGACTCCTCCACCTTTTTTAGCGGAAACGGCGTTTTTATCAAAACCGACCGCTAAATCTTTCTTGGCGATATGGCGGGTTGATAATTCAGCCAAAGAAGTGAAGATCAATTCCGCCTCGGTCATGTTATCGCGCAAATTATGGCCTTTCAAACTTTTCAGTTTTTTATGTTCCTGGACGCTAATGCCGCTCCACTCTTTATGGATAATATTAGTTAAGGCGGCGAATTCTTCCTCTTCCGATATCTCATGACCCGCCCAATAATCAGTCAACTTATTTCTGATTTCTTGTCCGCGCATCCTCTGCTCTATCCATTTCGTTGAACGCCCCAGCGTTAGCCAATTTTCTCTGGCGCGGTTAACTCCAATCTCCGGGTCAACTGTTTCTTTAAGTCTCTCATAGCCGACTTTGGCCAGCCAACGCTTGAAAGGTTCAGCTTTAGGAGAGGGGATGGATTGGATAAGACGAAAGATTGTTTCGACATCGGCGACATCAGTTAGACGCATTCTCCCGTCAGGAGCTGCCATTTTCAAACCGTTACAATTTGTAACGGTTTGAGTTGAGCCTTCGTCTAACAAACGTTTCTTTAAAACGCGCCAGTAGACTTGAGGATTTTGGCTTTCTGTTAACGCTCTAATTATATCTACTACGCTGAACATCCACTTTTCTTCCTTTTCCAGCCAAATCCGGCGAACCGGCTCATTCTCAAAAATAGCGATTGATTTTTTAGCATTAATATTGCCCATATTGTTTGATAAAAATAATTAATTTAACCGCTTTCATTATAGCAAATCAAGCCTGATATTCCTATAAAGTTTTGTTAAAATTTGGATCAAATTAACTTCCTGAAAGTATGATTTTTTAACTCGTCCATCAGCTAAACGCTCATCATCTAGAACAAACCCCTTAATGATGTATTCTTTAAGTTTCTGCGTCGCCCAGATACGGAATTGAGTGCCGCGCAGTGAGTTAATTCGATAGCCGACAGAGATAATCGCGTCTAAATTGTAGTATTTAATTAGGTAATTTTTTTTGTCAGAGGCAGTTATGAAGTAATCCTTCATAACTGAATTTTCGCTAAGTTCAGCTTCTTTATCCGCCATCCGCCAACTGGCGGAGGCGGAGAAGCGGACTAAAACTAATTATCAGGTTATAAGCTTAACAAACCCATCATTAAGAAAATCTAAATAAAAAATAAAGGATTTTTTTATTTGACTAAGGTTAATAAAAGTGATTTAATATTAGAGGAATATATATAAATAAATATCCATATGAGCAAGAAAAAAGTATTGATCGGTTTTATCGGTCAGGGTTTTATCGGCAAGAATATGGCCGATGATTTCGCGGCCCGGGGCTATAAGATTGTCCGTTACAACAAAAAAAATTACGCCGCCAATAAAAATTTGATCAAAACGTGCGATTTCGTCTTTATCGCCGTGCCGACGCCGAGCACGCCGCACGGTTTTGATGACAGCATCCTTTGGGAAGTGATTAAGCTGGTCGGCGACGGCCAGACCGCGATCATCAAATCAACGATCAAGATAGGCACGACGGAAAAAATTCAGCGCAAGTACCCGAAGAAATACATCCTGCATTCGCCGGAATTCTTGACGGAAAAGAACGCCGTCTACGATACTAAATTTCCCCTCCGTAATATTGTCGGTTATACGGATAAATCCAAGCCCAAGGCCGCGGCGGTCTTAAAATTATTGCCGCCGGCGCCCCATAATTTTTTGGTCGGGAGCCGGGAAGCGGAACTGGTCAAGTATATGGGCAATAATTTCCTTTTTTTGAAAGTCATCTTCGCCAATATCGTTTATAATCTGGCTCGGCGGAAGAAGATAGATTACGGCGTTGTCGCCGATATCGTCGGCCATGATTCCCGGATCGGATTCAGCCATTTGGCTATCGCCCATCAGAGCGGGCTGCAAAGTAAGATCGGCCGAGGCGCGGGCGGACATTGTTTTATTAAAGATATGTCGGCTTTCATAGAAATGTTTAAGGAAGAGCGGCTTAAAAGCCGGGAGGATAAAATTGCTTTGGAATTTTTAAACCAGGCCGTGAAGCTCAATAATCAACTGCTCGTAGATACCGGCAAAGACTTGGATTTACTCCGGGGAGTTTATAAAATAAAGAAATAAAGCTATGAAGATTCTGATTACCGGCGGCGCCGGATTTATCGGCTCGCATCTCTGTAAACGGCTCCTGGAAGAAGGAAATGAAGTAATCTGCCTGGATAATTTTTTTACCGGCGATGAGGCCAATATCCGGCCGCTTTTGAAAAATCCGAAATTTGAAATGCTGCGGCATGATATCACTTTCCCTTTAAACATAGAAGTTGATCAAATTTACAATCTGGCCTGCCCGGCTTCGCCCATCCATTATCAATTTGATCCGGTCCAGACTACAAAAACCTCTGTTTATGGCGCTATTAATGCCCTGGATTTGGCGAAAAGAACCAAGGCGACGATACTTCAGGCATCCACTTCGGAAATTTACGGCGACCCTGAAGTCCATCCTCAGCCGGAAACTTATTGGGGCAAGGTCAATTGCATCGGGATCAGATCTTGTTACGACGAGGGGAAACGTTGCGCCGAGACCTTGTTTTTTGATTATTACCGCCAATACAAAACTGATATCCGGGTGATACGGATTTTTAACACTTACGGACCGAATATGCACCCCGGCGACGGCCGCGTCGTCTCTAATTTTATCGTTCAGGCCTTGAAAAATAAAGATATCACGATTTACGGCGACGGTTCGCAGACCCGCAGTTTTCAATATATCGATGATCTTATTGAGGGAATGATTAGGATGATGAATAACCGGGAGAAATTTATCGGTCCGGTTAATCTTGGCAATCCGGAAGAGTTTACCATTAAGGAACTGGCGGAAACGGTTTTGCGGCTGATTCCGGAAAGTAAGAGCAAGATAATTTACAAAGATTTGCCGGCTGATGACCCGCGGCAGAGAAAACCGGATATAACCCTGGCTAAGACGAAACTGGGCTGGGAACCGAAAATAAGGCTTGAAGAGGGGTTGAAAAAGACGATTGAGTATTTTAGGAAGAGAGGAAATTAATTTTGACTGATGTTTGAAGTGATTACTAGTTTGTTTATAATATACATATATGTATACTATAAACAAACGTATAAATGTAAAAATGGCTAATATTAAATAAATATATATATTTTATAAATATAATCTTTAAGGCTAAAACCTTAAATTTATATCTATTTTTTAAGGCTAAAACCTTATAAAAAATATTAAAAGAGATTTACAAACAAGCCCCCTCGGGGCTCTTTTTGAAGGAGAATTAGAGGAAAATCGAGTTATTCGGAAATTCCGAATAGTTCAAATGGAGGGTGAAAGAGAGATTAGCAGAGAAATAGACTTATATAATCTCGACGTAATCATTTTCATCGGTTACCGAGTTGATTCTCTCCGCTTGTGCACGCAGTGCGTGCACAATTGAGTTGGTCACATTATGTTGAGTTAATCGAGCTCCTTTGCGAAGAGAGAGGGGGCTCTTTTTTGTATTGGGAAGGTATCTTGCCCGATGTTTTCACGTCAGAAAAAGCCTTTATCTTTTCTTCATATCAGGTTTGGTATAATAGGGTGATTATTATTAATCATCTAAATCTATGAAAAAAGTAAAAATTAGCGGAGCCAATAAGAGTCTGGCGAATCCAAGCGATTATCAGAACATGCTGCAGGAATTAAAGGGGATTATTGCTAATGGGCAATATCAAGCCTATAAAGCCGTAGATAATATTAAAGTCCAGACATATTGGCAGATTGGCGAGCGGATTGTCAGGGAGGAATTGAAAAATATGGATAGAGCAGGATATGGAAAATATTTAATTGATAATTTAGCAATGGATTTGGGTATAGAACATAAATTAATGCATCGAATAATTAAATTTTATAGAATCTATCCAATTGTCGCGACACTGTCACGACAATTGAGTTGGTCTCATTATGTGGAGTTAATTGAACTAAGTGATGATAAAGAACGCCAATTTTACGAAAGCAAGATAGTAGCGAATTCCTGGTCAGTCAGAGAACTAAGAAAGAATATTGAAAGTCGTCTCTACCAAAAGACGGATCAGAAAGATATAGACGAAATACTAAAAACCAAGCTCCCGGCTGTGGTCGATTTGCAAAAAATATTCAAACCCGATTATGATTTTAATTTTTTAGAAATAGCGTCCAGTCATCAAGAAAAGGAACTGGAAGATAAAATCATTTCCAATATCGAATATTTCCTCAAGGAATTAGGTAATGATTTTATGTTTCTAGGTAGGCAAGTGCCCATTCTAATCGATAACGAGAAGCACTATATAGACTTAGTCTTGTATCATCGCGGTATTCCTTGTGTTGTCCTGGTTGATCTTAAGGCTGATAAACTGGATAGCCGCGATATCGGTCAAATGAATAAATATATCAGCTATTACCGCCATAACAGGCAATATATCTATGAGAATGACACTATAGGCCTTATTATTTGTAAAGAGCTAGGCCGGGAAGAAGTAATCTATGCCTTAGACGGTTTAGAGGAGAAGATATTTGTTTCTCTATATAAAACTAAACTCCCGAGCGAAGAGAGAATTAAACGAGCGGTGAGAGGGATAAATTAGCTTATCTCCCTAATCCTCTCTTCCGCCAACCCCTTAATGAGGCGTTTTTTTTATTTGACTAAGCTTAGCAAAAGTGGTTTAATATTAGAATAATTACTATTCGGTATTTTTTAGTATAGCCAGCGCTTTTATAATCTAAAAATATGGAAAACGCGGAAAACAGCCCGGAAAACAATTTATATCTATCAGTTATTGTCCCGGTCTTCAATGAAGAAGGGGCGATTTCTGATTTACACGCTAAAATTTTAGCATCTTGTCAGAAGCTTAATCAGTTATATGAAATTATATTTATAAATGACGGCTCAACTGATAAAACACTGGAAATAATGAAGACTTTGCGTCCTCTTAAAATAATCAATTTTCGGGGAAATTTTGGGCAGACCGCGGCTATGGATGCTGGTTTTAAGACCGCCGTTGGCCGCTACATCGCGGCTTTAGACGGCGACGGGCAGAATGACCCCGAAGATATCGCCAGGCTCATAAATAAGCTGGAAACGGACAATCTGGATGTCGTGTCCGGTTGGCGCAAGGAGAGACAAGATAAGATAGGGAAAAAAATATCCTCGCGTTTGGCCGCCGTTATCAGAAAATTCCTGATTAACGACGGTATTCATGACAGCGGCTGCACGCTTAAAGTTTATAAGAAAGAATGTTTTGATCATATTGATTTGGTCGGGGAAATGCATCGTTTCATCCCGGCTATTTTAAAAATCAACGGCTTTAAAATCGGCGAACTTGAAGTCGCTCATCATCCGCGCCTGACCGGGAAGACAAAGTATAATTTTCGGCGGGGAATTAAGGGCGTCTTGGATATGTTCGCGGTCTGGTTCTGGAAAAAATACGTCAACCGCCCGCTCCATCTTTTCGGCGGCGTCGGTTTAGCGCTTATTTTTATTTCCGTTCTGGCCGGATTCTTCGCGATTTATCAAAGAATTTTTAAAGGGCAGGACTTGTCGGATACCTCCCTGACGATGTTATCAATGATCGGGTTTATGGTTGGTCTACAATTTTTTGTTTTTGGTCTTATCGCTGATATGCTTTCTAAAAATTATCATGCTATTAGAAAAGAAAGGGCTTATACGATTAAAGAAGTGATTGAGCAGTAATATGAACATAAATAATTTAGAAACTGTAAATAATAAAACGATTTTAGTCACCGGCTCGGCCGGCTTTATCGGATATCATGCCGCCAAAAAACTATTGGAAGCGGGCAATATTGTTATCGGAGCGGATAACTTCAACGACTATTATGATCCCGGCCTTAAAGAGGCTAGAAATGCCATTCTGGAGGGCTTTGAGAGTTATAAGCTATATCGGGGAGATTTGAGCGATGAAAGCTTTACGGAGCGGATATTTACGGAAAATAAAATAGATAAAATTTGCCATTTGGCCGCCCAGGCCGGAGTCCGCTATAGTTTGGAAAATCCGCGGGTTTACATAAAATCCAATATTGTCGCCTTTGTTAATATTTTAGAAGCGGCCAGACATCATAATATTAAAGATTTAGTTTACGCTTCTTCCAGTTCGGTTTACGGTAATAATAAAAAAGTGCCATTTTCTGTCAGCGATCCGGTTAATGAGCCGATTTCTCTTTACGCGGCCACTAAAGCCGCCGATGAACTCATGGCTTATACTTATCATCACCTCTTTGGCATAAATACCACCGGTTTACGTTTCTTTACCGTTATCGGCCCATACGGCCGTCCGGATATGGCGCCGTTTTTATTTACCGAAGCCATAACTAAGGGTAGAGAAATTAAAGTCTTCAACTTCGGCAAGATGAAAAGGGATTTTACTTATATTGATGATATTGTCTCCGGCATCTTATTGGCCCTAGAGAAGACTGCGGGCTATCAAATATTTAATTTAGGGAATAATAAGCCGGTGGAACTGGAATATTTTATCAGTTGCCTAGAGAAAGAAATAGGGAAGACCGCTATTAAGGATTATCAAGAGATGCAGGCGGGGGATGTTTTAGAAACATACGCCGATATTGAATACACAAAAAACAAACTCGGCTGGGAGCCGAAGACTTCTATTGATGAGGCGGTTCACCTATTTGTGGAATGGTATCAGGAATTTTATGGAAATAAAAGGTAACAGCAATAAAAAAAGAATCCTGGTTTTAAATTACGAATTTTCGCCGTTAAGGGGGGGGGTTGAATTATGAAAATGAGTCCCCCGGTTAATAATAAAAGAGAAGATATAAATAGAATATATAGATTTATAAATAAAAGTGATCTTGATTTTATAGTTAGTAAATTGCAGTTAAATAAACGGGAATATTTTGTTGGCCTATGTTCTTCTATTGACGAACTAGAAGATATCCCCGGAATAAAAATTGTCTGTGATAATTTTGTAAAAGATTTCCGAAACGGCAATATTAACATTAATAGATATTTCGTCCAACTGCTTTTAGCTTATAAATTTAAAAGACGCGGGATACTTAATAGTTTAGAATTTGGTAATCCACCTTTAGACTTTTTGCTTAATGACGGGCTGGGTGTAGAATTAATTAGAATAGGGGACGATAATTCTTTATTAAAGTCAAAGATTGAGAAATTTGTAGGTCAATGTGATTTGTCGGGCTATAAAGATTTTGAGATAGAGATAAAATTGAAATCCGATGAACCTAAAATAATATTAGCTTCTTTAAAACGAGATTTTCCGATACTTTTAGGAAAGAATATTATTTCCAATGAATTTTATGAGATGGCCCTAAGAGAGAAAGGCGATTTATCGGCGTTTTTATCGCGAGATAATATTTGGAGTACCGTTTGTCTGAGTAGCAGAATTAATTATAACTTGAAATTATGGTTTATGGAAAAACGGCCGGATATATTAGAAGTTATTTTAAATAAAAATACTAGATTAGCCGCTCAGAATTCAGCTATTTTAATTGTTGATCTTTCCGAGGGCAGTTCTTATCACTTCGGTTTGCCTTCAATAAGAGCTAAACTTAATGAGATAAAGAATAAAATTCCTAAAGATAATTCAGCCATTATAATGTTTATCAATTTTTTCTTTAAAGACGGGGTTATTAAGTGCGATATGGAATATATAAAAATCAAAGATGATGACGAGAGAATAAATAATTTTGAAAATACTTTTTTAAAGAGCAAACTTTGTTAAAATAAAAAATTTGGCGCCGAGCATTAATAGATTTATTAATTCGTAAAGTTGAAGATATAAAATAATGATAGATTTAAGTAATAAAAAAAGAATCCTAGTCTTAAATTACGAATTTCCGCCATTGGGGGGAGGGGCCAGTCCGGTGTCTTATGAGATTGCTGAACGCCTATCAAAAATCGGCGATTTTGATATTGATGTAGTAACTATGGGATATAAAGATCTGCCTAAATATAAAGAAGTTAATAGCAATTTTAGGATTCATCGAGTTAAATGCTGGAGAAGCAAAAAAGAACTTTGTCATCCCTGGGAGCAGGCGACATATCTTATTTCCGGGTGGTTTAAGTGCAAGGAGCTTCTAAAGAAAAATAAATACGCTATTTGTCATTGTCATTTTATTATACCGACTGGAGTCTTAGCTTTAAGATTAAAGAAGAAATTTGGTTTGCCGTATGTTATTACCAGTCATGGGAGTGATATTTTGGGATATAATGTCCGTTTTCAATCATTATATCCATTCTTGGTAGGTATCTGGAAGAATATTTTGAATAATGCCGATAAAATTATTTCACCTTCCTATTTTCTCAAGAAGGAAATATTAAAAATTTATCCGAAATTTGATAAGGAAAAAATTCAAGTAATTCCCAATGGTTTTAATAATAATAAATTTACACCGCAAGAAAAAAAGAAGTATATTTTTTCTTCGGGCAGATTATTAGTAAATAAAGGTTTTCAATATCTGATTCAGGCTGTTTTAGACGAAGATATTGGTTATGAAGTCCATATTGCCGGCGCTGGTCCGATGATGCCGAAATTAAAAAGATTAGCAGAGACATCTGAAACAAAAATATTTTTTCACGGTTGGCTTGATAATAGCGGGGAAGAATATAGAAATCTATTAGAACAGTCTGAGATATTTGTATTAGCCTCAGAAAAAGAAAACGCTTCCATTGTTCTTCTTGAAGCGATGAGCGCGAGTTGCGCTATAATTACTACAAACGTTTCCGGGTGTTCAGAAACGGTTGGCAACGCGGGTCTTTTGGTCAATCCTAAAGATTCTGTTGATTTGAAGTTAAAATTAAATAGTATTGTCAATGATCAAAATAAGTTAACTAAATTGCAGAAACTAGCGTTGGAGAAGGTAAAAAGTATTTATGATTGGAACGTTGTTTTAATAGAATATATGAAGCTTTTATGAAAGGGGGGCGAGAAAACAAAATTATAATCCAAGACGGTGAACTGGGGAATATTCAATCTTCTTTAGATTATTTTCTAAAATTCAATATTCCTAAAGACGCAAAAATATTAGATGTTGGATGTAATTATGGAAGTTTAATTTTTAATTTGCACTCCTTGGGTTATAAGAATATTTTTGGCGTTGAAATTAATAAAAATGCTATAGAAAAAGGAAAGACATTTTATCCGGAAATATCTAATAATTTAAATACATACGAGGCAGGAAATATTCCCTTTGAAAATAATACTTTTGATGTTATATTAATGTTTGATGTTATTGAACACATTCCAAACGTTGACAACTTTTTAAAAAATGAAGTGAGACGAATCTTGAGGACTGGCGGCACCTTTATTTTTCAAACGCCAAACAAGCTTATAAATATCCCCTGGGAGATTATAAGCGGCAGATCATTGGTTAAATGGAGGACATATCATTGTTCTCTTCAAACACCTAGCTCTTTAAAAAAATGTTTGATTAAATTAGGTTTTTCTGGCGTCACTATAGAGAAGGGAAATATATTAACACAGCACAATAAAGATAAAGTACGTAAAAAGATTGGTTTACTCGGCCCTTTGGCCTTATATTTTTTATCAGAAATGCCTTTAGCAGTTTATCCAAATATGTGGGGGAGTTGTAAAAAGCAATCAAGATTATAACATGAAAAGTTTATGAGAATTTGTTTCATGGCGCCCAAAGCCTATCAATTATTTAATCCAGAAGTAAAATCTACTTTTGGCGGGGCAGAAGTTCAATTATATTTATTATCAACAGAATTGGCTCGCAGTAAAAAGTTTGATGTTCATTTTATGGTTGCCGATTATGGTCAAAAAGAGGTTGAAACATATGGCGGGGTGTCGGTGTGGAAGTCTTTGAATTTAAAAAATAATATATTGAGGCAAGCGTTGAATTTTTTTAAAATTTTTAACAAAATTAATGCCGATATTTATATCCAAAGAACTTTAACGGCACAATCTGGGCTGATTGCTTTATATTGCCGATTTAAAAAAAAGAGGTTTGTGTATATGGTCGCTCATGATAGCGAAACGGACGGAACGCATAAACTATATCGAAATTGGGTGACAAGATTTTTAATCAAACTCAATTTTAAATTAGCCAATGAAATTATCGTTCAAAATCAATTTCAAAATAAAGAGTTATTTAAAGAAAATATCCAAGCTTATCAGCTGAAATCAAGTTATCCTCTAAACGGCGAATTATTAAAGGGGCGAGGAGAATTTATTTTGTGGGTGGGTCGTTCGGAAGACTGGAAAAGGCCGGCGTTTTTTTTGGAATTGGCGAAATCGATCCCGCGAGAAAAGTTCGTCATGATTTGCGCTGCGGCAACCGATCAACCCGAGTTATCAAGGGATTTAAAAAAGAAATCGGGAAATATCGCCAATTTGCAGTTTATTGAATTCGTTCCCTTCCAACAAGTTGATGATTATTTTGCCAAGGCGAAAATATTTGTCAACACCTCGATTCAAGAGGGTTTTCCCAACACTTTCATTCAAGCGGTCAAAAACAAGACACCTATTTTATCACTAAATGTTAACCCCGATGATTTCATTACCGCGTACAATTGCGGTTTTTATTGTTATGATGACTTTGCTTTGTTGGTAAAAAATTTACAAAGATTATTGTCGGATGGCGAACTTTACTCTCAAATGAGCGCTAACGCCGGTAAATACGCCAGAGAAAATCATAATATCACGATCAATGTCAATAAATTTTTAGAGATGATAACCAAATGAAAAACATTTTATTGAATTTGGGATTGAAGTTGTCAGGAAAAAACATTTTTCCCGAATTTTATGCGTTAAAATCGTTTGAATTCAATACCTTGGAAGAAAATTTTAAAAACCAAGAAAAAAAATTAAGAGAAATTTTGTTGCATGCTTGGAAATATGTGCCATATTATACTAAAATTTTAAATGAAAAAAGAGTTGTTATCGACGGAAAAGTAAATCTTGATAATTTTAGTAAAATTCCGGTTTTATCGAAAGATATAATTAGAAATAATTTTGAAGATTTGAAATCTAAAGATCCTGATTATAATTCTAGAAAACCATATTTAAATACTTCAGGAGGTTCAACTGGCGAGCCAATAAAGTTTATTCAAGATAAAAATGTCTGGACTAGTATAATGGCGAACAAATGGTTATTTTATTCTTTTGTGGTCAAATATCCTTGTAGAATGGTTAAATTATGGGGTTCGGAACGAGATATTTTGCGAGGCGGTTATGGTTTTAAGGCTAAAATTCAAAATTTCGTCAGTCGAAGAATGATGTTGAATTCTTTTCGAATGTCGGGAACGGACATAGCTAAATATGTATGGAAAATAAATAAATATAAACCAGAAATAATTGAAGCCTATGTTCAATCTATTTATGAATTGAGTCAATTTATTAGAAAAAATAATTTAGAGGTTTATTCTCCAAGAGGAATTATGACTTCTGCAGGCACGTTGTATCCGGAAATGAAAAAAAATATAGAGGAAGTTTTTAGAGCAGAAGTATTTAACAGATACGGGTCCAGGGAAGTCGGAGATATTGCTTGCTCTTGTTCACAAAACGAAGGATTACATCTGAATATTTTTCATCATTATTTTGAAATTTTAAATGATAAATTGGAGCCCTGCAAGCCAGGTGAATTAGGAAGGGTATATGTCACAACATTAAATAATTTTTCAATGCCTTTAATAAGATATGATATTGGAGATATTGCAATCTCTTCTGAAAAACAGGAATGCTCTTGTGGAAGAGGGTTGCCATTAATTACCGCCATTAAGGGGCGGGATGTAAACTTATTTAAAACAAAAAATGGCGAGTTGATTGATGGAGAATATTTTACCCATTTATTTTATATGAAAGATTGGGTTAAAAAATTTCAAATAGTTCAGAAAAGTTATGATTTGATAGTTTGTAAAATTATTTTGAATAAAGAAAAAAACGAAAGAGATATAGAAAACATTAATAAAAGTATAAAATTAGTAATGGATGAACATTGCATAATAAAATGGGAGTTTGTTCAAAAAATTGAGTCAAATGTAAATGGAAAATATTTATATACAATAAGTGATATAATCTAATAATCAAACAAAACAAAATGGATAATGAAAAATATCAAAAAATTTTGGAAAAATGTTCAAAAGAGAAAAGAGATAAGTTGGGGCATAAATATTTTGGCGACAAAGTTTCCAAATTAATATTCAAACTGTCTAAAAAATTAATCAGAGGGCCGATTTTAGATATTGGCGCCGGAACAGGAACTTTGATTGAGGTTATTAAAAACCACGGTTATAAAGAGGTGATGGGGATTGATCTTTATCCGAAAGTTGATTTTGTCAAAGAAGGAGTGATAACGGATTTACATTTTTCGGATAATAAATTTAAAACCATTTTTTGTATTGAAGTCATCGAACATTTAACGGACCAGCAAATCGAACAAGGATTAAACGAAATTTATCGAGTGCTTGATTGGGGCGGTGTCTTTGTCTTGACCGTACCTTTCGATGAAATTTTGGAAAAAAACAGTTTTGTGTGTCCCCATTGCGGCGGTAAATTTCACCGGGTGGGACACCTCCAATCTTTTTCCAAAGAAAGGATAACGACAATAGCTAGAAATCATGGGTTTACGATACTGAAAACACGGGTTTATGCTTTGGGCGCCATGGCCAAGTTGCCTTTTGGGCTTCATTTTAATTGGTTGTTTAAACGAGCCAACTATGACTTCATTGGAAAGTCTTTGATGGTGGTGTGTAAAAAAAAATAAATTTGTGGTATTGAGGGTTTTAAAAAGAGAATATCAATTCAATTATATTTATAAATGACAAAATAAAACTATTTTTTTATGCTGAGCATGCTAAAAAGGAATATTCAAAAATTATCAAACGCAGTCGGCTATGAGCTTATCAAAGCTGATTATGTTATTCGTGAGGATGGAAGATTCGGAAGAATCTACAATACTTGCCAAGATTATACGATGACTTCAAAGGAAAAAATGTACGCATTGTATAAATCAGTGGAATATATTGTTAATTCCCAAATACCGGGTGATTTTGTTGAGTGTGGTGTTTGGAAGGGGGGAAGTACTATGTTAATTGCTCTCACTCTGCTTGAAATGCAAGAGACAAATCGAAAAATATATCTTTATGATACCTTTGAGGGAATGTCAGAACCCGGGAAGGAGGATACGCATGTATCAGCTGAATCTTTTAATATGATTTCAAAATGGAAGAAAAAACAAAAAAAAGATTTTAATGAAATTTGCTTTTCAGCTTTATCTGAAGTTAAAAATAATATGTACTTAACGAAATATCCTGCAGATAAGATGGTGTTTGTCAAAGGTAAAGTTGAAGAGACTATCCCGGATACAATACCTTCCCAAATTGCTTTGTTAAGGTTAGATACCGATTGGTATGAATCCACAAAACATGAATTAGATTATTTATTCCCTGTTTTGACAAAAAATGGTGTTCTAATATTAGACGATTATGGATATTGGGCGGGTTCAAAAAAAGCAGTTGATGAATATTTTTTAAATAGACCGATTCTTCTTAATAGAATTGATAACGCCGGAAGAATTGGAATTAAAATTGAATCGTTTGAAGAAAATAAAAAAATATTAGATAAAGAAACAAAAAAAATTTCAATTGTAATTCCCACGTATAATAGAGCTTGGTGTATAGAAAGAGTAATAAAGTCAGTTTTAAACCAAACTTATAAAAATTGGGAGTTAATTATCGTTGATGATGGATCCACGGATAAGACAAGGGATTTAATAAGCCAATATCTCAAAGACAACAGGATCCAATATTTTTATCAAGAAAATAAGGGGGTAAATTTTGCCAGAAATAAAGGTTTTGATGTGGTTCAAGGGGATTATGTCATGCCTTTTGATTCTGATGATGAACTTAAAAAGGATGCCTTAAAAATTATAGTGAAAGAAGTTGAAGAACTAAAAGATCCTAAAATAGGGGTATTATTATTTAACTGTGAAGATAAAAACGGCATTATAATTGGCGAATATCCTCGTAATAATGAAATTATTACGTATTTTGACTGGATAAAAGGTGAAAAAATGTCGGGAGAAAAAAAAGCGGTAATAAAGGGGGATTTAATTAAAAATCTAAAATACCGGTTCCCGAATATGTCCGGGCAAAATGAAGATATTTTATGGTTAACCATTTTAAAAAGATATAATTGTCTTTTTATTCCAAAAACCGTGCGAATTTACTATACCGACCATCAAGATCGTTTAACAGGGACTGGACAGATAATAAAAAAAGCAAAATATCAACACGATCTTTATGAGATTTTTCTTAAAGAGTTTAAACAAGATTATGTTAAATATAATCCGAAAAAATTGGGTTATATTTATTTTGAGAAAGGTGTAAATGAAATACTTTCCGGGAGTTTAAAAGATGGCCGGGAATCACTGATTGAATCCGTTAAATATAATCGGGAAAGAAAGGCTTTAATAAATGTTGTATACTTGCTTTCATTTTTACCTCACAGTTCGTTTGTAAAAATAGTTATTTTGGGTCATAAATTTAAGGAGATACTAAAATGAATTTTAAATTATTAGAAAAAAAATTTCCACGTGGAGGTATTGCATATGAATTATTAATAAACCTACACTTTGAATTGCTTAGTATAAAAAATTGGATTTTAAACGGACATTTTTTTACTAAAAATAGAATTAGAAAATTCTTATATGAAAATGAGATAAGAAGGGTAAATTTTGGAGCTGATAATCATCCTCTAAAAGATTTTCTTAACACCGGCATTCCTGGGAAAGTTCATATAGATATCACTAAAAAACTTCCTTTTTCAATGAAATCTATAAATCTTATTTTCTCATCACATGTGATTGAACATATATATCGGAATGAATTTAAGGATTATCTGAAAGAGTCTTATAGAATTTTAAAAGACGGTGGTATACAGATCATATGTGTCCCTTCTTTAGAAAAAAGTTTTAAAAAGATATATGGAAAATCTGAAGAATCTGCTTTTCTGAAAGCTCATTTAGAAGAACATACGGGAGAGAAAGTTACGTCTGCTTTTTACTTGCAGGGTTTATCTCATATGTTTTTTCATCACAAATTTTTATATGACCTGGAAGACATTACATATTTAGCTAAAAATGCAGGGTACAAACAAGTTTATAAAACCGATTCTGGTATTTTTTTTGAATTTAACTTAGGGGAGTATGTTACAAAAAGAGAAAGGTCTTGGAAAGCTATAACTGAATGCTTTATATTAAAAAAATAATATGAAATTAGTTAAATGGGCGGGAATAATTTATTTAGATATGGTTTATTTTTATAGTAATAAGACTAAAAATAGGCCTAAGCTATTATATTATTATATCTTGTTTCTAATAAAATTCTTTCTATTTAGAAATTTTAAAATTAAATCGGAATATATTTTTAATCATAAAGTACATTTTCCAGATTATTCCTTATTCTTTTTATTGTTTAGAGAAATTTTTTTTAGAGGTGATTACTCCATTGATTTAAAAGAAGATTCTATAATCTATGATATTGGTGCAAATATAGGAATAACTACGCTCTATTATAAATTCAGGTTTCCTAAATGTAAAATAATCTGTTATGAGCCAGACCCGGTTAATTTTAAATACTTGCTTATGAACACTTCAAATTTTAAAAATATAGCTTGCATTAATTGTGCCGTTTCTGATAAAAACGGAAAAATATCTTTTTTATCTTCTAAAAATGGTTCAGTTGTATCTAAAATAAATCGAGAAAAGAGAGAAATGGGGGAGGATGTGGATTGTATAAATTTTTCTGATTTATTACAGAAAGAAATTGATCTATGTAAGATGGATATTGAAGGAGAAGAATTCAGAGTT
>Ga0268276_1000229_pt1 | contig 68310 bp, 66 predicted proteins | sample saktaG_4_FD_190145 | JGI IMG/M metagenome (GOLD analysis project Ga0268276, IMG submission 190145) | Saline water microbial communities from Sakinaw Lake, British Columbia, Canada - sak_2010_1_5_45m | ecosystem: Environmental > Aquatic > Non-marine Saline and Alkaline > Saline ... | reverse complement strand
CAGGTGCAATATTATCTGAGCTTACAACGATAGTAAAGGTTTGCTGATCAGTCAAAGCTCCACATCCATCATCAGTTACCTTTACGGTAACTTCTACACTCGGCATATCAGCACAAACCGGAGTCCAACCACTAATTGCTCCAAACTCATCGATTACCATACCAGAAAGAATAGGCGCAACCAGACTATAGGTTAGGGTATCCCCATTAGCATCATGAGCAGCTACCGTGCCTGAATATCCTGTCCCAACTACTGCCGTAAGAAGATTAAGAGAATCGACGACAGGTGCAATATTATCTGAGCTTACGTCGATGCAAAAGCTTTCCTGAACAGATGCTCCACAATTATCAGTTACTTTTACTGTAATTTCATCACAAAATTTTACGTCAACGATACGCTCTCCACAAGAACAAACATCATCACAAGCCGGGGTCCCACTAAGTGCTCCAGTAGAGCTGATATTTAACCATTCAGGACCACTGATTTTTTCATATTCGACAGTCCCATCATCAGTAACATTTATTTGTCCTGAATATAGAACTCCAACAGTTGCGGTGGTAGGTGTAATGGAATTTATGACTGGTGCGGCATTGTCAACACAAGTTGGCGGCGGTGGCGGCGGTGGTGGTGGTGGCGGCGGTGGTGTAGGGGCACCTCCTGTTGGTTCTGGTTCTGGCTCTGGAGTAAGTCCAGGGGCACATCCGAAATCACTTTTGCCAACCTCTTCTGCTGCCTTACATAAAGCATCTAGAAGGTTATCATCCGCATCTACATCTTCACAGTTTTCTAAAACCCTGCGAACTTCCCTGATAAGTTTTTTAAACTTTGGAAATCCATCGAAATTGGGTTTGGCTGCTATAACCTTATCCAGAGAAATATCTTCGGGATCCCAAGTTTCGAAATAGACTACATAATCTACCACCAAACCAAGAGAAGTAGATACTAAATCAGTAGTCCCGGCATTAAAAGAACCGCCTTTGACTAATTCGGGAACTACATCCTTTACCAGAGGTATTTCTTTATCCGGGCAATAGGCAGTAATGACATAGTTCTCACCAGGGGGTACACCGGTAAAGGTGTATTCACCATTTTTATCGGTTGTAGTTGTGGCAATTTCATCTTGCCCGGAAGTAAGTATTACTTCAACGTCCCCTTGAATGAACCAATCTTTATAACACCAATAACACCAGTATTCCGGAGAACCACTGTTTTCAGAGACCGGTTCACCCGAAGTGTCACAACAGGGTGCTGCTATTATACCGGTTATGATACCGGTTCCTGTAGTAGTAGTTCCTGGAGATTCATCACCAGGAACACCGAAGCATCCAGCAAGTAAGATTAACAATGCGGAAATTAAAATTATCGGTAAAATAGTTTTAAAACTTAATTTCATTTAAATCGCCTCCTGCGAAAAAATTTTAACTTTTTTTGGCAGTCTGGCGATCATGGCACTTTTATAAGTGCTTTAAACCCATGACTTTGCGTCCCATCCTTTCGGGTGGTTTGCCTTTTTCGTTTACTTAAAAATACCCTAAATCATGTAATTTCTCAATTTAAACGAAAAAAAGCCGGCAGTCGAGCAGTCTTAGTACTAATTAATTAGTTTAGTACCTTAAACCCAGGACTTTGCGTCCTGACCTTTCGGTCAGTTTACCTTTCTCAACTTTTTGGAACTTTTTTTATTCAAGCCACCTCCCTGCAATAATATAATCTCTTTCATTAATTAGGATATAAAACCTCTTCTTTATTATTGTATTCCCTAAATTAAGCGATTTTAGATATTAATTTGCAAATTTTTTAAATAATTTTAGTTAATTTTGGCGTATCATTTCTCTCGATTTATTATTTTAATTAAATATAAGTAAATTACACCGATTCTATTTTAACACAATAAATTTGAAATTGTCAAATAAAAATTATAATTATAAAAATTATAATTTTTTCAATATATTTTTTTATTTTTCATTTTTTATTTTGCCTTCATAATCTATGGCCAGCATATCTTTTATAAAGTTTTTCTTCTCTTTAGTTTTAGATTTTTTTATCTCGATTACTTCCCGATAAAGATTTAACATTCTTTCAGAAATTGTATCAATGCTATATTTTTCAGAAGTTTTTAATGCCCCCTTGGAGAGCCTTTCCCTTAATTCTGGCTCTCGGATAATTTTTTCTAAGGCATCAGCAAATTTTTCAGTATCGTTATCGACCAATAGTCCGTCCAGTCCATCTGTCAATATATCTACTGCTCCCGGAGCTTTAACCGCCAAGACGGGAACTCCGGAAGCCAAGGCTTCTATAGTTACTATTCCAAAAGTTTCTGTGGTGGAAGCAATGGTAAATACATAAGCCATCTTGTAATAATGTTTAATTTCTTCATAGCTTACCGCACCTGCAAATATTACATCTTCTTCTACTTTCAAAATTCGAGCAAGCTGTTTTAGTTCATCCATAGCCGAGCCGTCGCCTACTATTAATAATTTTTCTTTACTAATACCTCTCTTTTTAATGATTGCTATTGATTTTATAATCATATCTATGCTCTTTTCTGAAGCCATTCTACCCACAAAGAGAATTATTTTATCATCTTCTTTCAGATGGTATTTTTTTTTAATTTCTGTTCTTTTCAATTCGTCATCTTCCTTGAAAGAAACCAAATGTATTGCATTAGGAATAACCTCAATTCTATTTTTAATTCCATAATTTTCTATGATTTTTTTCATTGAGGCGGACGGAGTAGTTATGCAATCAATCTTATAAGCTAAATTAGAAATGATCATCTTAATTGCTTCCTGGATTACTCTTTCTGGTATAGGGGAAGCATAATAAGCATATTGTTCATATTGGGTATGAAGAGTCAATATTTTGGGAATACCTAATTTTTTGCCATACATTATAGCTGCAGAGCTTAGCAAAAAGGGATGATGAATATGAACGATATCAGGATTAAATTCGGTTATAACCTTTTTCACTTTAAAGGACAAAGGTAGGGAGAGAGGATATTTCACTTTACTGGTTATGTTTAAAGACCTGTATCTGAATACATTTTTCTCCTGGTCAATATAACCTTCTACCCTGGGAGCAAAGATATAAACCTTATGCCCCTTTCTTTCGTAAGCTTCTTTTAATGAAGATATGCTGGTAACAACTCCATTAACCAGTGGTTTATAACAATTAGTAAAAAAAGCAATCCTCACTTTATTTCCCCCTCACCCTAACCCTCTCCCACCGAGGGGAGAGTGGATAACTCCTGGCTTCTGTCTCTTGACTTCTATTTTCTTCACTATATACTATATACTCGATACTATATACTATTTTATTTTAATTGTTTTTCCGCCTGCATTAGCCAATACTCTGCTTTTGTGTTTTCCGGTTCTAAACGTAAGACTTCTTTCCAATTACTCTCAGCTTCCTGATAATTGCCTCGCTCATAATAAATTCTACCCAGCCAATAATAAGCCGAGGAAAAATTAGGATTGGACCTAACTGCTTGGCGGTATTCGTATATTGCTTCTTCAAATAACCTTTGTTCATAAAGATTATATCCTGCTTCATAATGAGAATATGCTTCTTTCCCGTATTTTATAGAATTTTCCACTTTAGTGTAAAAATATTGTGCCCGGGGGTAATAGGGGTCTACCTCTAACACTTTTCGCCAGGAAGAAAGAGAATCATTCAATCTGCCAATTTCATAAAATACTCGGCCTAACCAATAGTGAGCTTCGGTGTTTTCTGGATCAACCTTGACTGCGTTTTGTAAATACAGGATACAGCCATCATAATCTTCCCTTTGATAATCCGCATATCCCAACCGATAATAAGCAAAAGCTAATTTTTGCTCAGCTTCCGGAGAAATTACTTCCTTTTTTTGAATAAGCTCAATATATCTCCCCCACTCTCTCGCCTCTCGGTAATACCAATTAGTGTATTGATAAATCTGGGCAAGACGATAATGAGCTTCGATAAAATCAGGGTCTGCCTTAATAGCTTTTTCACCATAGTCGATCGCTTCAACCCATAGTTCTTTATTGGGGTAATTAACTCCCTGATATGTTTTAATTGCCTCTTCCATCTTGTTTATAGTCGTATCCAGGTAATCAGATGCTTCTTGAGAAAGAGTTTCCCAGGCAGTTTCCCCCTGACCAGCTGCAAAACTAAAGCTAAACACTGATAACAATCCACAAATAACTAAACTTAACATTAAAAACATTTTTAAATATCTCTTTTTCATTTTTGGTCCCTCCTTTTAATCTTTATTCTAAATTCTAATTATATGTAATTATAGCATAATTCTACATTTTTTATAAATATCTTTCTATATTAATATTAGTATCGAGTATATAGTATTGAGTATCGAGTCAAGAAAGCGAAAGAAAAGATAAAAAAAGTAGCATTCTTCTTTCTATCTATCTGCCTCACTAAAGTTTACACCATATTCGTATAGCGTATTGCGTATCGAGTATCGCGTGAAGAAAAAATATAGAAAAATAGATAATAAACAAAAGTGATAGCTATTCTTTTCTTTCTTCTAATTCTCTCAGTAAAGCTTAAGTTTGTGTAAGGAAAAGAAATTTTGGAATGTTTCCTTGTTAATCAGTTTTATCGGTTCAGCCGGAATGGGAATGATCTTATTATTTATTAGAGATTACGATTGGTTTAAGTCCATTAATTCTAACTTCTTATTCTGGCAACAAGGTCAGGGAAGATTTATGATGGGGGGAAATCGGTAATATATAGATTGTTAATTATCTAATCCTACGTTTAAATCTAATTCTCTACTATTTTCTAAATCATTAAGTAGTCTATTCTTTGCTTCCTTAAATTGAGCACTATACTGGGGATCAACTGAAAAAGCAGCGGGAAGTTTAAGTTTTAAGAAATCCACCTTTTCTCCATTTTCGCTAATGGAAAAATCTAAATGTGGACCAGTAGCTAAGCCAGTAGCTCCTACATAGCCTATTATCTCACCCTGTTTTACCTTCTGGCCATTTTTTAATCCACTAGCAAAACGGGAAAGATGACCGTAACCACTCACATAATTATTGGGATGGCGAATTTTGATGTAGTTTCCATAACCATCATTCCAACCAACATAAATTACCGTCCCATCTCCGATAGTGGAAACCGGGGTCCCGGTTGGAGCAGCATAATCGATAGCCAGATGAGGACGCCAAATTCTTAAGATAGGATGAAGTCGATTGTTAGAAAAATAAGAGCTAATATATTTATAATTTAAGGGAGCCCGCAAGAAAGCTTTCCTTAATGATTTTCCTTCTTCGGTATAATAATCTATATGCCCAGCAGGGTCTTCAAACAAAATGGCAGTATGTCTACTCAGAAGTTCCCCTTCGTATTCGGCAGCAAGTATCTTTCCCCAACGATAAAAATCTCCTCTATGCTGTTTTTCTACCAAAATATAAAAAGTATCCCCCTCCCGACATTCGGTAAGAAAGTCGATCTGCCAGGCAAATATCTCTGCTAATTGCAGTGCTAATTGAGGTGAATCAGCACACTCTAACATAGATTCATAAAGAGAATATTTAATCTTCCCTTCAAACCGAACAACTTCTGTGGATACTTCTTCTTTGGTTACCTTTAAGTCTTCTAAATCAGAGTTAGGAATGTCTATACAGTAAATATCAATAGGATTGGGCTTATAAATGAATTCTGTTATCTTTCCTTCCGGATTATATTTCAAAGAATATTCACTGCCAACCGGAAGATAGTTAAAATCTACTACTGACTTAACTTTTTCTTGTAAACTGAGTATCTCAGCTGCAGAAACACCTTCTTTAATTAAAGATTCATAGAGGGTATCTCCAGCCTGCAAATTACCGTTAATGGTAATTACTTCTTCTTTTTTTTTCTCTTCTTCCTCTCTCTCTTTATCTATTTCCTCCCGCAAAGATATTTCTTCTTCGATTATCTCAGGAATCTTCTCCACCTCCTCTTCTGCTGATTTCAAAATTTCTTCTGAAGTAGGAAGAGAATCACTGTTTTGTTTTGAAGAAAATAAAGGAAGAATCTTAAAATAAATTGTTCCCGTAAATAGCAACAGGATAAATAGTCCACCAATAATTATTTTTATTTTCTTTACTCTTCTTTTCTTGTAGGAATAAGTATGGTAATAAGAATGATAGTAATATTTTTTCTTTGGCAAGATTTCTAATATCCCCTTACAAAATTTATCATACTTAATCAATGATAGAATTAAATTAGCCGTTAGTGAATGGTGAATGGTCGCTAGTATATCGTATCGCGTATTGCGTATCGAGTATCGCGTTAAAGAAAAAGAAAGGGGCTAAAGTTTACACTAACAATACTTTTTTAATTCATTTATATAACAATCATATACTCTATTATTAAAACATACAAAAATAATTTTGTTTATAAAATTGTTCCTCTTTAAAAAATTTACAGTCTCGGTTACAGCGATTTTGGTGGCACGCTCCAGAGGAAATCTGTATGCCCCGGTGCTTATTGAAGGGAAAGCTACTGTTTTAAGCAAATGCTTTTCTATTAAGGCAAAACAACTCTGATAACATCGAGCAAGACACTCGTCTTCTTTGTAATCTCCACCTCTCCAGACCGGGCCTACAGTATGAATCACCCATTTAGCCGGCAATCGATAACCTCGAGTTATCTTCGCTCCCCCGGTAGGACACCCTTTTAACTTGCGACATTCTTCTAAAAGCTCAGGGCCAGCCACTCGATGGATAGCTCCATCTACACCACCACCGCCAAGAAGGGAATTGTTGGCTGCATTAACTATGGTCTCTACCTGTTGTGCGCTAATATCACCTTGCACAACCTCAATTCTATCAGGCATATTACTCTACTCCTTCTAATAAAAAAATAAATAAATTTAAAATAAAATTATTTTTTATATTTTATATAAGTATTATTAAAATACCTATCTGTCATAGAAGCGATATAGTCTACCACCACCTGCTCAGGTAAATTGCTATTTACATAATTTACTCCCTTGTCTTTACCCCTATTAAAAATCCATTCTTTAAAAACCAGAGAATCCTCATCACCTCTGTTAATATCATTAAGAAATTTGTCAAACAAGTATTTAAAGGAAGCTCTCAATTTCGTCTTTTTTGCTTTGAGTTTGGGATTTTTATATATCCTTTCCGCATTAAATTGCTTCAATTCAAAAACTTTCTCAGCAATATCAGATGAATAAATTATCTCATCGCGATTATAAGAATTAATTATGATATCAGTTACCAGGGAATTTATAATGTCTGTATTGCTTTCTCCTAATTTTCTCTTAATCCCTTCTGGCAATTCACCCTTTTTTAAAATACCTATTCGTATCGCATCCTCGAAATCTTGTCCTACATAGGAGATAGCATCTGACATCCGAACTACACACCCTTCTAAAGTTGCTGGCACTATCTGCATCTCTCCCCCCAGGGATTTTTTCTGGCAATAATCTATTAAGTCAGCTTCGGTTCTATCTCTGTTCGGTTTTAGATATTTCTCGTTAACCTCACCATCATGAGAGAGAATTCCATCTCTTACTTGAAAGGTCAAGTTCATCCCTCTGCAAGCATCGGCAAGTTTATCGACTATTCTAAGACTATGGATATTATGAAAAAATATGCCAATATTCTTCTCCTGGCAAATCTCTTGAAGAATCTCTTCTCCATCATGTCCAAAGGGAGCATGTCCTAAATCATGACCAAGGGCAATGGCCTCAATAAGATCAAGATTTAACTTTAAAGCCTTCCCTATGGTACGGGCTATCTGAGAAACCTGTAAAGTATGAATACTCCGATTAGACAACTGTTCGTCAAAACTTGCGGCAAAATATATAACCTGAGTCTTCCCTATGTATCTGCGAAATGAACCACTGTATAATATATGATCCCGGTCTCTCGAATAAGGACCCCTAAAAGGATGGGATGTCTCACGCTCTCTTCTGGCTTCGCAATTTTTCGCAGCATAAAGAGAAAGGTATTTATCTTCAAAATCAAGGATTTCTTTTTTAAAGCTCTCTTCATTCATAGCGCTTCCTCCAGAACAAGAAAATAGAGCGTGAAGATATGTATAAACTAGACCGGTATAATTCATTTTATATAATTGTAATGAATTCTGCAAGTATTTTATTCGTATATCGTATATCGTATTTCGTATTTCGCAAAGAAGAAGTCAGGAGCCAGAATTCAGGAGTCAGAAGATTATTATTGAAGAGTGTTTAGGGGGGGTAGTTTCTTTAACGCGATACGATATACGATATACTAACGACTAAATTAATTTGCTAATTAGCAAATTAATTTTATCCCTTCACTGACCCGGCTAAAATACCTTTTACAAAATAACGCTGCAATCCTAAAAAGAGAACCAAGGGAAGAGCCATAGAGACAAAGGCTGCAGCAGTAAGCAATTCCCAATCCTGACCATAAGAACCGACTAAGGCACTTATACGTACAGTAAGAGGTGCCACATCGGGTGTTCCTCCTAAATAGACCAGGGCTACTAAAAGATCATTCCAAACCCATAAGAACTGAAAGATAGTAACGGAAGCAAGTGCGGGAACAGAAAGAGGCATTACTATTTTAATAAATATCTGAAAAGGAGTAGCTCCATCTATAGATGAAGAATCGAACAATTCACTGGGGAGGCCAGAAATAAAAGTATATAACAAATAAGTCATAAGAGGGAGGCCATAACCAGTATGGGCAAACCATATTCCTGGAAGAGTACCCACTATCCCCAGGTTGCTAAAAATACGAAGAATAGGTATCATGGTCATTTGTAGAGGAATCACTAATAAACCGACTAAAAAGATAAATATTAATTTTCGTCCAGGAAATTCCATCCAGGCGAAGGCATAAGCCGCAAAAGAAGCAATTAATATTGGGATTATAGTAGAAGGGATAGTAATAAAAAGAGTATTTATAAAAGCTCCTCCCAGCCCAATCTTAGCAATAACCCTTTGATAATTTTCCAGGCTATAACAGGTAAAATTGAAAGGGTGTTGAAAGACAGTCCACCAACCGGATGCAGCTACATCCGCAGGAGCTCGAAACGAAGTTATTAATAAACCAACAGTTGGAAGTGTCCATATAAAAGCAATAATAATTATTATCAGATGAAGTGAGCTACTCGAAAATGGTCTGGTTATTTTTTTCATTATCTTATAGTCTCCTGTTCTCTGAAACGACGGATATTTATAATTATCATAGGAATAATAATTAAAAGTAAAAGAACGGCAATTGAACTTGCTCTTCCATAGTTTCTAAAAATAAACATCTCTTTATACATTCGGTTAGCAATAACTTCGGTATCGAAATTTCCATTGGTCATTACATAGACAATATCAAATACTTTAAGAACATTAATAGTCATAGTAGTAGCTACTACTGCAAGGGTAGGTTTCATCAAAGGCAAAATAATTTTCCAGAATATTCTAAATTCGGTAGCGCCATCTACCCGTGCTGCTTCTAATAATTCGCGGGGTATACCTTTATAACTCGCGGATAATATTACCATACAAAATCCAGTCCATATCCAAACCCCTACCATAATTAAGCAAAAGTTATTAAGCCAGGGCCTAATAATCAACCAGGGTAAGGGGTCTAAATTAAAAAATGAACGAATTGCATTGAGAATACCAGTCTGAGCAGCCGAAATCGGCCTATAAGCATAAACGAACTTCCAAATTACTCCTGCACCTACGAAGGAAATTGCCATAGGCATAAATATTAGCGACTTAACAATCGATTCATATTTTACTTTATCTAATAATACAGCTATAATCAATCCCAAAAAAACAGTTAAAGGAACAAATAAGACTACCCACAAGGTATTGTTCCGAAAAGAAGCAAGCATAATTTCATTGGTAAAACAATAAATATAATTTTTAATACCTATAAATTTTTCTGAATTATAATCAAAAAAAGAAATATATATTGTGTTAATTGAAGGATAGACTAAAAAAAAGAATAAGAGAAATGCTGCCGGGGATATATACAACCATGGGTTAATTTTTTTTGTATGTATCACAAACTTCTTTCCTTTCTAAACATGATTATAACAAATATTTTTATTGTAATCGTAGGCTGGATTTGTATTTTAAACAAACCCAGCCTACGAAAATAAAAACTTATCGGTTTATCCTATTTCCGATAAGCGTCTAAAGCACTAGTTTCTATAGTCATAAGCACTCTTTTCAAGGGTACACCGCTTATATAGTTTAATATCTCAGTCCAGAAAGAACCACTTCCTACTGCACCAGGCATTAAGTCAGAACCATCAAAACGGAAAGTTGAAGCATTAGCTAACATTTCAGCAAATTTACGGGTCAAATCATCAGGATAGACAGCAGGATTTACTCGTTTATTGGCAGAGAGTTTTCCTAACTCACCAATCCATATTTCCTGAGCTTCCGGGGAAACAACATATTTCATAAAAGCTCTGGCGTCTGGAGTGTCATTGAACATTGCAAACATATCTGCTGCTCCCAAAGCTGGAGTTCCGTATTGAGGATCAATGGATGGGAAGGGGAAGACATCAAAATCTTCTCCCGGAACTAAATTGGGGAAATGGTCAAGTATAAAACTTTTAATGAAAGTGGCTTGCTTATGCATATAGGCATTTGGCGGAGTAGTAAACAGAGCATCCGGTGAATCTCCAAAATTGATGGTAAGTTCTGCATTTGGTCCACCATAGACATACTTCTCGTTTAAAGCAATCTGGCCAAATAACTCAAAAGCCCTTTGTACTCTATCATCAACCCAGGAAATTCCGTGGGAAACCCATAAGTCATATACTTCAGGCTCTACGGTACGGAGCATAATATCTTCAATCCAGTCTGTTCCGGGCCAACCACTGGCACCTCCACTTTCAAGACCAATAGCCCAGGGAGTATTACCGTCTGCTACCATCTTATCGGAAAGAGCGATCATCTCTTCCCAGGTAGTAGGCACCGTATAACCAGCGGCTGCAAAGGCTTTAGGATTATACCAGACCAAGCTTTTTAGGTCAGCAGAAAGAAATACACCATTAAGTTTACCTTTATAACTCCCTAAATCTATCCAGGCCGAGGAGTAGTCGCTCTTTAAAGTATCCATATCCATAAAAGTACTTAAATCAACTAACTTACCAGCTTTGGCAAATTCTACCATCGCTCCCGGATTAGGTAATGTGGAGACATCAGGTGGATTACCGGCTTCCACTCGAGTAATTAGTACTGCCGGATCTCGAGAACCAGCTAACACCACATCAATATCATTTGCGTCCTCAAAAGGTTTCACCATCTTATCAAATGCTTCTAATTCTGCTCCCGCCCAGGAACCATAGACATTTAATACTTTACTTGCTGCGAATACTCCTGTAGAAAACATTCCTATTAACAATACTACTAATATCACAAAACTTATTTTCTTAAACATTTTCTTTCCTCCTTTATTTTTTAAAAAATATTTTTCTTAATTTCTTATTTCTAATTTCTACCGCACAACACCTCCTCTTAAATTAGTCGTTAGTGAATAGTCGCTAGTCGCTAGTATTAAATTCAGGTTGACATTTGATAGTTTTAGAACCTAAGCCAGTTGTTTTTTAATTCTCTGACGGGTTCGATGAATCGAACCACTACATTTCCATTGACAGGCGAGACGCCTGTCCTACGGTAAGGATGACAGTGTCTGACCTTCTTAACCAACTAACTATCTAACTCTTTTCTTATTACTTATCACTCATCACTTATCACTGTATTCTAACGCGATACTCGATACTTATTTTAAATTACCAATGAAAAGCAGATTTTATAGCTACTTTTCCTTTGGTTTTAAAGATGGGGGTTTTAAAAACTTCACTTAACACTAACTCAGCAGCTCCAATGATCCACCCCTCCTCTCCGGGTTGGAGTGAAATAATCTTAATTTCCTTTTTAAAAGGAAAATTATCTCTAATTACTTTTCGCATAGTTGGAAAAATCAATTCACCGGCTTTGACCCCCTCTCCTCCTACCACAATTAATTCAGGGTCAAAAAGAGAAATAAGACTAACTATTCCCATGGCTAAATTTTTCCCTACTTCTTGAAAAATGTTCTTTGAGATAATATCCCCCTTCTGAGCAGCTTTAAGAACTGTATCAACCGAGAGAGAATCTAAATCCTCTTTCTTTTTTAAAAAATCTCTTATTATAGTGTCCTGCTGGTTAGATAAGGCTTCCTTAATTTTATTAATAATAAATCGATCTGAAGAAAAAGTTTCCAAACAACCTTGTTTTCCGCAATAACATAATGGACCATCTTTGTCTATAATGATATGACCGAAATCTCCAGCTCCACCGTAGCTTCCGTGATATATGTCTCCTTTAATAACTATTCCCGCTCCCACACCTTTACCGATAGTAATACAAATAAAATTATTTATTTTTTTTCCTACTCCAAAACGTTTTTCTGCTAAGGTTAGTACATTTACGTCTTTATCTATAAATATAGGAAAATCAAATTCCTTTTCGAGAAATTCTTTAAACCTTATTTTTTTCCATCCTAATATCTTAGAAAATACTAAAGTACCTTCTTTCTGATTTACTAACCCAGAAACACCTATTCCGCAACCAACTATTTTTTCTGCTTTAATATGATTTTTGCTAATTAAATCTCGTATTGCTCTTATCAAAACCTCGAGCACTATCTCTTCATTGCTTTTTACCGGACTGGGGATAAAATGCCGACTTAAAATCTTTGACTTCATATTAACTAATCCGACAATAATGCCGTCTAAACCAATTTTTATTCCCAGTACAAATCTATCGTTACAATTAAATTCAAGTAGAATTGCCCGTCTCCCTCCGCTGGATTCTTCCTCTCCTGTTTCGTATATGAGTTCTTTCTTAATTAAATCTGCAACAATATTAGAAACGGTTGATAATCCCAAATAAGTAATCTCAGAGATTCTGGTCCGAGAAACGGGTCCGTAATTTAGAATCGTATTAATTACAATAGCTCTATTTAATTCTTTAATTAATTGTTTATTACCTCGACGAATATTATCCATAATATTTAAATATTTTTATTATTTATCCTGACACATTATTTTTTAGATACTTTCTTCACTGAAGCAAGTATCTTATTTTATTATTCTACACCTTATATAAAAAATCCTTCTTTTTTTAAAAACTTTTTCCAACTTTTTTTTCAAATCGGAAAAATGAGGAGTAAATTAGGGGTTATTGATTTAATTTGTAGCTAAAAATTGCTTATTTTAACTTTCGATATTTATTTTATAGACTATTAAATAAATTTAAATAATCTTTTAGCAGGCGGGTAATTAAAAAATTCTTTCTAACATATTCCTTTCCTGAAATACCCATCTTATTTGCAATTTCAGAATTTTTCAAAAGATGTATCACTCTTTCAGCACATTCAGAAATATCACCAACTAAAAATCCTGTGCGACGGTTATCTACTTGCAAAGGGATGCCGCCTACATTGGCCGCTACTACAGGCTTCCCCTTCCATAATGCCTCGGTAATCACTAATCCGAACCCTTCTCTTAAGGATTTCTGAATAATTACATCTGAAGCTCTCTGAAAGGCATTAACCTCTAAATTCCCTACTCCATTTAAATTAGATAGAAGATGTATATCATAATCTTCGCCTGCATGTCGGGCAGTTTTTTCGTAATATTCCCACCCCTCCGGATCATCATTAGCCATTGAAGCAATAAGTACCAATTGTACATCTCTTACTTCTCTCTTTACCAACCTGTACATATCAATTACCCCTAAAGGGTCTTTCCAGGGGTCAAATCTGGAAACTTGAGTTATAACTGGTCTATCTGGATCTACTTTATATTTTGTTACAATATTTTCAATCTCTTCCTGATCTAAATCCATATTCTTAAGGCTTAAGGGATCGATAGCTGGAGGAATTATGGCAATATTTTTTAACTTAAGGTCATCTTTTACATACTCTTTTAAAGTAAATATAGCAGCATCATGTTTTTCTATAAACGGCCTGATAAATTGCCATATTTTTTTCTGAGCACTTGTAGGGTCAATATGAAACCGCCAAATCCATTTTCCTTTCTTCTCTTGCCGATAATTCAATATTGCCACTGGCTGAGGATCGTGAATTACCACAAAATCATATTCACCTTCGAATAATTTCTCATTCAATTGATTATTTTTTAAAAATATTTTTTTCATCTCTTTAGTAAATGGGACATCCATCCCCTGTAAGCCATTATGTATACTCTTGGTTACATTGAAAAAATCATCTGAACCTTTTATTACCTGCCATTCAGCCTCTATCCCAATATCTTTCATTAAAGGTACTAAGGCGGATAGAATCTCTGCTACTCCACCTCCAAATGATGTAGCATTTATATGAACTACCTTTTTCTCTTGTAAAGGTAAAGCCAATTTCTTAATGCTTTCGATTTCTTCCTTTCCTATAATATCGATATAATCGTTAAGTGATTTCACCTCGGTTTCAACAATTTCTAACATATTTTCCCTCCTTTATCTTGAAATTATTCTCCCTTACCTCTTAAGCACCATCCGCTAATAACATTCTGACTTCTGAATTCTGTCTTCTGTCTCCTGACTTCTATTTTCCTCACGATATACGATATACGATATACTAAATACTAAACAAGAAAGCAATTGGACATTTAGCACAATATGGATTCTTACTGGTACATATAGTTTTCCCGAGCATTACAATCTGAGCGTGAAATTCATTAAATAATTCTACGTCTCTGTCCAAATTCCGGTTGAAAAATTCCTGTATTTGGTAGTAGGTAGAATCTTTCGAAATTAATTTATGCCGGGAAAATATTCTTTTTGTATAAGCATCAACCACAAAAAATGCTTTCTTTCCGGCATACAATAATATGCTATCTGCTGTTTCTGGCCCAATACCATTTACCTTCAATAATTTTTTTCTTAACTCTCTACCATCACCCGAAAACATTTTCTCAGCAGAACCCTCAAAGTCATTTACCAATAAATTTACAAAATTTTTCAATCTTTGTGCTTTAATATTATAATAACCGGAAGGTTTTACCAATTGGGCTAATTCTTCCTGTTTTATACGATAAAATTTCCGGGGTTCTAACAAATTTTCCTTTTTTAAATTATTGATCGCTTTTTCCACATTGCTCCAGGAAGTATTTTGAGTAAGAATCGCACCCACCATTATCTCAAAGGGAGTATCCCCCGGCCACCAGTTCAATGGTCCAAAATAATGATATAAACTGTTATAAATTTTTAATAAAATTTCTTTTTTCTTCATTCTTTTTGTAAAGTTAGCTGGTTACATGGTTAGCTGATTAGCTAGTTTGATATCAATTCACCATATACTCATCTCTCAACTAACTAACCAGGTAACTAACCAAACAACTAACTAATTATATACGCTAACCGCTCTACACTATTCTTCACTATATACTATATACTATATACTATATACTATATACTGTTCTTAAAATTCCCCTTTATGGGCATTTTCTAAAAATTTGCAAATTAATTGTATAGAACTCTCAATATCCTCTTTATGGCACATCTCTACTACTGAATGAATATATCTGGTAGGAATAGAAAGAGTGCAGACGGGTACCCCGGATTTGCTCCTTTGTATAGCCCCGGCATCAGTACCCCCTCCCAGTAATATATCAGTCTGGTATTTGATTTTGTTTTCCTCTGCTATTTTTCTTAAAAAATCGACCAATTTTTTATTGGAAATAGTATGAGAATCCATTAAAGATATGGCTGTCCCTCCTCCTAAAGTAGTAGCTACTTCCTCTTCTTTGGTTCCCGGAATATCGGAAGCAATAGTAACATCAAGGGCAATACCTACATCAGGCTCAACAGAAAACGAAGAAACAGTTGCTCCTCTAACTCCTACTTCTTCCTGAACAGTTGCTACGGCATATATATCAACATAGCAATCTTTAATTCTTTTTAATGCCTCAATCATAACATATACTCCGGCTCTGTCATCTAGTGCCTTAGCGGTTATTATTTTTTTATTTAATTCCATAAAATTCCTATCCAAAGTAACAAAATCTCCCGGTTTCACTATCTTAGAAACTTCATCTTTTTTCATACCTACATCTATAAAAAGATCTTTAATTTTGGGCAACTTTTTTTTCTCTTCCTCGCTTAAAATATGAATGGGTTTGGTGCCTATTACTCCCCCGATATCTTTCATTCCATGAACCACTACTCTTTGGGCTATTAGGGTTTTAGGATCAAAACCCCCAACTGGAACAAACCTTATAAAACCTTCTTTGTCAATAAAACTGACCATAAAGCCAATCTCATCCATATGTGCAGCAATCATCACTTTTTTAGGAACAGGCTTACCTGATAATTTTTTAGCTTTTTTTATTCCAATGACGTTTCCTAATTTATCTATTTTTACCTCATCAGTTACTTTTTCCAATTCTTCCTTAATAACTTTCTGAATCCTCTCCTCATAACCTGAAATTCCCGGTGTTTCACACAATTTTTTAAATAAATTCAATTTTTTCTCCTTTCTTTACTTATTAAATTAGATTAAGTTAGTTGCTTTGACTTTAGGATTATATTTTTCTTCCCAAACCATCACCTAACTTTAAAAACATCTATTCTTTAAACAATATTTCTTCAGCAGCTCCTATCCCTGAACCCAGTTTAAAATCGTAATTAAATTCGGATAAGGTTTTTTCGATGATACTCATTGCTGCAACCACTTCATTTTCGGTTATGTTGCCCATATGCCCCAGGCGGAATAGCTTACCGGCTAACACTCCTTTGCCAGCAGAAACCAGAATGCCATTCTCATATAATTTTTCTCTAAAAGCTAAATCTTCAATTCCCGAAGGATATAACACGGTTGATACGGTATTAGCCCTTATTTCTTTTGAAGGAAGTAGTTTAAATCCTATTTTTTCTAATCCTGCCTGGAAAGCCAGAGCAAATCTTTTATGTCGTCTAAATCTTTCTTCCAAACCCTCTTCCAATATAATTTTAAGACCTTGATGAAGGGCATTGACCATGTTTACGGCATGAGTAGCAAAATATCCACTACCCGGTTCGCGCATAATAGGCAACCATCGATTAATGTCCATATAATAAGAAGAAATATTTCCTAATGCATTTCTTCTCTCTAAAGCCTTTTTACTAAATACCAAATTAGCTAATCCCGGAGGAACACCAAAGGCTTTTTGGTTTCCTGCAAAAATAATATCAACGCCCCAATCATCCATACGTTCTTCAATTCCTCCTATAGCACAAACTGCATCAACAATAAATAAGGTCTCAGGGAATCTTTTTATTACCTCTGCTACCTCTTCTAAAGGAGCACAAACTCCCGTAGAAGTATCTACATGAGTCACTGTGATAGCAGAAAAACTTTTTTCTTTCAGTTTTTGATTTATTTTTTCAACTTCCACAATCTTGCCCCACTCGGAAGCTAAAACTTCAACTTCTATACCGTAACACCGAGCTATTTCTGCAAATCTATCCCCGAAGAAACCGTGAGATACTACTAATAAACGGTCACCTTTTTTTAGAGAGTTAACTATAGCGATCTCCATACCCAAAGTTCCAGTTCCGGGTATGATAAAAGGCTGACCTTTTTCAGTCATAACAACAGTCTTTAAATTCTTTAAAGTTTCTTTTAAGGTTTTCACCAATTCAGGGTCTAAATGGGAAACTGTTTCTTTACTCAATGCATCCAAGATAGATTGATCAACGGGTGTGGGTCCGGGAATCATCATTAATTTCTTTTTCATAACTAATCTTTCCTTTCTTTATTAAATTATTTTTAGAGATTAAAAATAAGGTTTATCTCACATATATGTATGGTAATTTTTATTCCTTATTTTGTCAAATGGATATCATCCCATCTCTAAAAATGGGAACAATATGAAAAAAATCCAATTGGGAACAGAATTTTAAATCTTTACCAAGGCCGATACTTTCCAAATATTGACCATGTTGAGATTTTCGCAATATCTCCAAAATATTGTTACCAAACTTTTCATAGAGTAGTTGAGCTGTTAAATTAGCATCTACTTCCTGATGGCCACCAGGAAAAACATCCCTTAAAGAATTAATTATCATACCGGCACAAGCAGCATCTTCTAATGAATATTTGCCCTCCTTTCCCGCACAGATTATTGAAATATCTCCCTGGTAATTAGTGCAATAATTACAGACTGCTTGTAAATTCAAAAAACTTCCAATAATTATCCTGCGAGCATCTTTAACCATTTCTAATGTTTTTACTCCATTGGTGGTTGAAAAGATAATTGTTTTATCTTTCACTACTTCTCTCTTATATTCCCTTGGTGAATTACCTAAATCGAAACTCTCTATCTTTTTTCCTTCTCTTTCTCCTCCTAATAATACCCTTTCTTTTTTAAATTGCTGCGCTTCTTCTTTAGCCTGTTCCGGAGATAAAATGGGAATAAAACCATTACATCCGTTAGCCAAAGCAGTTACTATGGTGCTGGAAGCTCTTAAAACATCAATGACTACTACTAATTTACCAGCTAATTCTTTATTTTTTATCTCTTCCGGAATAAATAAAGTTTCTAAATTATTCATTTGTTCTTTAGTCTTCTCTCTGATTAAGCTCCAAATTTCTGTAATTTTAAGGCATTCGCCATCATTAAAGGAAGAACATCTACTGCCGAAAATCTTCCCAGTCCTCCCTTAAGACATTCTTTTTCATTAAATTGTTCCGCTTCATCTACCCTGATATATTTAGAAAATAACATAAAGGGATTAGGGTGCCAGCTATGTCCTTTCATTAAAGCAGGTGTAGAATGGTCACCGGTAACCACCAGGACATCCGATTTTAAGGCCAGCACCTCAGGAATATATTTATCTACCTCTTCAATTACTTTAACCTTTTGCTCAAAATTTCCGTCTTCTCCATAACTATCAGTCTTTTTTATATGAAGATAAAAGAAATCATATCTACTAAAATTATCTTGCAGGGTTTTAAATTCATCGCTCAACGATTCTCCTGTTTCCAATATATCCATACCCACCAATTTAGCTAATCCTTTATACATAGGGTAGGTTGCTATAGCTGCCGGGGTCAATTTAAATAACTCCTTCATTGTTGGCAGCTCGGGGTATTTGGCAAATCCCCTTAACAATACTGTATTGGCAGGGAAATGTGCTTTTAGTACTTCGGTTGCTTGTTTGATAAATTCATTTACTGTTTCTACAGATTTTTTTGCTTTGGAATCCAAAGGTTCGGCAAATTTTATCTTTTCTCCCACTTTTTGGGGGTCGGCATCAGAAAGAGCGCCCTCTAATCCATCTCCTCTAAATACTATCACAAAACGATGTTCTTTGCCCGGTTTAATTATTGTTTTAACCTCTCCTATCTGATTAATTTTATCTTGCATAAGCTTGCACAGTTTTTCATTTAATTCTGTAGCTATTCTTCCTGCCCGACGGTCAGTTATTATTCCCTCTTTATCTAAAGTAGCAAAATTTCCCCGACAGGCTAAATCACGAGAGGTAAGCTCCATCCCTATACCCAGGGCTTCTAAAACTCCTCTCCCAATTTGATACTTAATCGGATCATAACCAAACAGAGAAAGATGGGCAGGACCGCTCCCCGGGGTTATACCGCAAGAAATTGGATCGGTTAGCCCACAGACAGATTTAGAAGCTAATTTATCCAGATTAGGAATAAAGGCTTTTTCTAATACTGTTTTATTATTCTCTGAAGGTAAATCACCAATCCCATCAGCAACTAAAAGAACAATCTTTGATTCGGTCTTAACGGCTAATGATTTCATAATCTCTTCATTTATCATAGTATTTTCTCCTTGTCTTACTTTTTATTGTTTTTACTCATTCTTTAATCTTTCTTTCAGTGAAGTGTTCCTATGAAAGGTTTTATTATTTTTAATGGCAATCCATAAAGCCTTTTTGGTCCCGACTAATATCACCATTTCTTTTGCCCGGGTAATTCCAGTATATAATAAATTTCTTTGAAGGAGCAAATAATGTTGAGTCATTACCGGGATAATAACTATTCGATATTCACTGCCCTGACTTTTATGAACGGTAATAGCATAGGCTAATACCAGCTCATTTAATTCAGAAAAATCATAGCAAACTTTTTTACCGTAAAAATTTACCTCTAAGATATGTTCCTCGGCGTCTATATTTTTAATCCTCCCCATATCTCCATTAAAGACCTCTTTATCATAATTATTTTTAATTTGCATAACCTTATCATTTACCCTGAAAGAGTGATTTCCATATTTAATCTGTTTCCCTTTAGAATTTAATGCCTCTCGCAAGCAGTAATTTAAATTATCTGCACCCACTTCTCCTTTATACATAGGAGAAAGAACCTGGATGTCATCTACCGGGTCTATTTTATATTTTGAGGGGAGGCGAACAGTGCATAAGTTAATTATTTCTTGAGCAGCAACCTGGGGGTCTTCTTCTTCCATAAAATAAAAATCCCTTTCTCTCTCTCCTTTAAGCACAGGGTATTTCCCCTCATTAACTCGATGGGCATTTACGATGATTAAGCTCCTTTGGTCCTGTCTAAATATCCTGGTTAATCTCACCACCGGAATAGTTTCAGAATCGATAATATCTTTTAAGATATTTCCCGGACCAACAGAAGGCAGCTGATCCACATCACCAATCAAAATTAAAGTGGTTCCGGGAGAAACCGCTTTTAAAAGACTGCTCATTAATAGAATATCTATCATGGAAACCTCGTCCAAAATTATTACATCAGTTTTAATGGGGTTTTCAGAATTTTTGATAAAATTTCCGTTCTTGGGATTATACTCTAATAACCTATGAATAGTTTTAGCCTTTTTACCGGTAGTCTCACTTATCTTTTTCGCCGCTCTGCCCGTAGGTGCCGCTAAGACTATTTTTAACTTTAGTTCCTCTAAAAGTTCAATTAAGCCCAGGGTAGTAGTGGTTTTACCCGTTCCGGGACCACCGGTTAACACTAATACCCGGTTCAGAAGGACTTTATTAATGGCATCTTTTTGTTCTTCGGCAAAAGAAAAACGGTACTCTTTTTCCAAATATTTTATCTTCTTTTGCACATTTATATTGATCAGCTGTTGAGGAAATTTCAATAATTCAATTAATTTTTTACTCACCCCTAATTCAGCAAAATAATAAAGAGGTAACCAAACTCTATCTTCTTCTACTATAACCTCCTGGTTATTCCTTAAAATGTTTAAAGCTTTTTCAAATAATGATTCTTCAACCTCCAATAATTCACTTCCCCCTTTAATTATCTCATCGTTAGTAGCATAACAATGCCCCTGATTGGCTAATTCGTTTAAAATATATTTAATCCCTGCTTTTATTCGAGCCGGAGAGGTAGCCTCTATGCCCATATTTTGCGCAATCCTATCCGCGATTTTAAACCCGATCCCAGAAACATCATCTACCAATCTGTAGGGATTTTCCTTTAATTTTTCGATAGCTTTATTCCCATATGTTTTATAAATCTTAACTGCGTATCCGGTAGTAATCTGATAGGATTGTAAAAATATCATCACTCTTTTAATTTCTTTATGTTCTTCCCAGGATTTACTGATCATCTCCACTCTTTTTTCAGCAATACCCTCCACTTCAGTTAATCTCCGGAGGTCGTTCTCCAGAACTTCCAAAGTTTCATTACCGAAATGTTTTACTATCCTATCTGCAGTTGACGGACCAACTCCTTTAATTAATCCGGAACTTAAATATCTTTTTAAACCAAGCAAAGAAGTAGGTAAAATTAATTGATAATCACTAAAACTAAATTGCCAGCCATACTTAGGATTATTAATCCATTCCCCTTTTAATTCGCAAGTTTCACCAATATTTGCCGAAGCCATTTTCCCCACGATGGTAGTTAATTTTTCTTCATTTTTATCCACACTTAACTTGGCTATTACATAACCATTCTCTTCGTTTCGATATACAATCTTTTCTATAGTTCCTTGTATGGTTTCCATTAGTTCTCCTTAAGCGAGATACGAATTTAACTCTGCCTAAATTATTTTCACATAAAACTTTCTTCGGCGGGGGCCATCAAATTCACAAAAGCATATCCCCTGCCAGGTTCCCAGAAGGAGATTATTGTTTTTCACCGGTACATTTACCGAAGACCCGATAATGCTCGCTTTGATATGAGCAGCGGAGTTTCTTTCTAAGTGACTATAACTATCGTCAAAAGGGATTACTTTATTTAACTCCATAACTATATCCTGCTTAACACTGGGGTCAGCATTTTCATTTATAGTAACTCCGGCAGTAGTATGAGGGATAAAAACACAACACAATCCTTCCGCAATTCCGCTTTCACCTACAGCATTTTGAACTTGAGCGGTTATATCTAAAATTTGTGCTTGAGTATTAGTTTGGATAGTCATTTCCTTTAACATAAATACCTCCAATTTTACTTAGAGTGCTCCCCTCTCCCCCGGAGAGAGAGGGATAGAGTGAGAGGGAAATATGAATACAAAATTATCTTTTATTGATAATTTCTCTACTTTTCTCAAAATCTCTTTCAGAGACTAAAATACTTACTTCCGCTAATCCATCTATGGTAAAAGGATAAACTGAACGGGTAATATCTGATTGCAGGATACATCTAATATTACAGCTCGCCAACAAACTCTCAATAGCAAGGGCTTCATCTTCACGTGGAACCCGACAGAGTTCAACAATCTTTATGTCTTTGTTTTTATTTTCTGTATTTTCAGGCAAAATATTTCCTCCAATCAAATTAGTCGTTAGTGAATAGTCGTTAGTCGTTAGCAAAGGAAATCGGTTATAAAACTGCTATCTCCTCTGTCAATGCTTCGATTTATCGAGCGTGGCAATCTCGTGCTGAGATTGCTTCATCGCTTCACTTCTCGTTATCTTAACTAACTAATCAAGTAACAAATCTTCTATATTTTTCTTTTCTTCACTATATACTATATACTCGATACTCGATACTATCTTAATTCTAATTTGTCGTAAGTAACCTTTTTAGCCTCTTCATATACCTCTTTAAGGGGAACCTGGTGCTGCTTGGCCATCTTATTGCAATCTTCATATTCGGGGGCAATATTTTTAATTTCCCCTTTAAAAATACCGACCTTAACCCTAATTTTACCATACTTTGTTTCGGCAATAAAATTTTGCTGAGCCAGTCTCAATCTTTTTATTTCTCTTATTCTTACTCCCAGGGTAGTGGATTCTGAAAATAATACTTCCAATATTTCCTTAAGATCTTGTTCGTAAACAATAATACTAAGCATATGGGCAGGACGGTTCTTTTTCATCTGGATAGGAGTTAAAAATACATCCAAAGCTCCCCGGGAAAATAATTGATCCATAATATAATCATAAAATTCCGGGTTCATATCATCGATATTAGTCTCTATCAATATAGCTTCATCACTAACATAACCATCTTTTAAGTTCTCATCTTTTAATATTTTTTCACCTATACTCACCCTTAAAAGATTAGGAATGCTAAATTCTTTCTCTCCCGCTCCATATCCTATCCTTTCTATTTTCATTAAAGGTCTCTCTCCAAAACTTTTAGCCAGGGTGCTGATAATTGCTGCCCCCGTCGGGGTAATCATTTCACCCTCGATCCCCCCGCTATAAGTTGGGATGTTCTTTAATAATTCTAAGGTAGCCGGTGCAGGAACCGGGATAATTCCATGAGAGCATTCAACAAAACCCTTTCCCAAAGGCAGGGCGGAAGAATGAATTTCTTCTATTCCTAAAGTTTTTATTCCTATAACTGCAGAAGTAATATCAATAATACTATCCAATCCTCCAATTTCATGAAAATGAATTCTATCTATATCTTTCCGGTGAATTTTAGATTCAGCCTGGGCTATATTAAAAAATATCTTTTTGGTTTCCTTTTTAATCTCTCCATCTAATTTGCTATTCTCAAGGATGGTTAAAATATCTTTAAATCTTCTCTCCACTCCTTCTTCTTTTATCTCTACCTTAAACTTAGTTGCAGAAATTCCCTTTTTTACTACTTTGTTTACCTCTAATTGATAACCGGAAAGATCTAATTTTTTTAATTCCTTTTCTAATATTTCTATCTTTAATCCCGCATCAAGCAGAGCACCGACTGCCATATCCCCGCTGATGCCGGAAAAACAATCAAAATAGGCAATCTTCATTCCTTCACCTCATTTAGCTGATTAATTAAACTGGCCATATAGCCGGCTCCAAAACCGTTGTCTATATTTACTACCGCTAAACCGGGGGCACAACTGTTAAGCATGGTTAATAGGGCAGACAGCCCATTAAAACTCGCCCCGTAACCTACGCTGGTGGGAACGGCAATGATAGGTTTGTCTACCAATCCTCCTACTACGCTGGGGAGAGCACCCTCCATTCCCGCTACCACGATTAAAACATTGGCAGCTAACAATTTTTTTGAATTGGTTAAAAGTCGATGGAGGCCTGCTACTCCAACATCGTAAAGGCGTTCCACTCTATTGCCCATCAGCTCAGCAATAACTGCCGCTTCTTCGGCTACAGGAATATCTGCAGTGCCGCCGCTGACCACCAAAATAAATTTAGAACTAACTTTCTTCTTTTCTTCTACAGCTACAATCCTGGCCTCTTTAAAGTAAGTTACTTCCGGAATAATCTTTTTTATTTCCTGATATACTTCGGGAGTAGACCGGGTAGCAACCATTTTACCTCCGGTTTCCTTTATTCGTTTTGCAATTTTAATTATCTGCTCTATGGTTTTACCCTGACAAAAAATAACTTCCGGAAAACCCTTTCTCAATTCTCTCTGGCTATCTATTTTGGCAAAACCCAGGTCATCATAAGGGAAATGTTTTAACCTGTCTAACACTTCTTTTATTTCCATTTGACCGGATTTAAATTGTTGTAATATTCTCTCAATCTCTTCTTTTTCCATTATTCAATCCTCAACTTTCTGCCCTAATTCCTCATTCATGCTCCCGGTTCGGTATCCTTGCAAATCAAGAGCAATATAGATAAATCCCAATTTTTTTAATTTAGCGATTATCTTTTTTCTTAAATCTTCTTCCATCAAGAAAAGCACATCTTCTTCTCTTACTTCAATTTTTGCCAGATTATTATGGTATCTTACTCTTACCTGTTCAATTCCTAAATTATGGATAAAACTCTCTGCCTGTTCTATCCTTTTCAACTTTTCTTGAGTGATTTCATCTCCATAAGAAATCCTGGTAGCCAAACAGGAATTAGAAGGCTTGTTCCAGGTAGTTAAATCCATTTCTTTAGAAAGAAGACGAATGTCGTCCTTGGTAAGCATGGCTTCTTGCAGGGGGCTCCTTATCTTTAATTCTTTAACCGCCTTCATCCCCGGGCGATAATCGCTAAGGTCATCATAGTTCGAGCCATCTGCCACAAAATTCAAATTAAGTTCTTCAGCCATTTCACTTATTCGGCTAAATATTTCTTTTTTGCAAATATAACATCTCTCTTTAGGATTATTAACAAATTCTTTATTCAACAAAATATCAATGTCAATAAATAGATGCTTCACTTTAAATTTTTGCGCCATTTTCTTAGCATCAGTTATTTCGTTAAGATGATGAATTTCTGATTTTACAGTTACCGCAGTAACTCTGTCCCCTAACTCCTCTCGGGCTATTTTTAATAAAAAAGTGCTGTCCACTCCGCCCGAATAAGCAATCAAAACACTCCCCATTTCAGATAATATTTTTCGTAAATGGTTTAATTTTTCTCTTCTAATATTCAATCCCTCTTCTCGCCTCCACCCCTTTTTGATAAGGGTGTTTAACCTCTTTCATCTCGGTAACTAAATCAGCAATTTCTATTATCTCTTCAGGGGCTCTTCTTCCGGTAATAACTATTTCTACATTCTGAGGCTTTTCCTTAATCTTTTTAACAACTTCTTTTAAATCTAATAATTCATAATAGAGGGCCATATTGAGTTCATCAAATATTACTATATCATAATTGCCGCTTTGCATCCCCTCTATACCAAAAGAAAAGGCTTTTTCTGCCTCTTCATAATCTATCTTTTTTGCTTTGCCTTTATAGATAAATTCTTTGGTGCCAAAGGTTTCTAAAGTAATATTGGGAATTAACTTAACCGAATGAAGTTCTCCATAATCCCATTTTTTCATAAACTGAACTATTAATACTTTCATATTTCTACCTGCTGCCCTGAGTGCTAAACCTAAGGCGGCGGTAGTTTTACCCTTTCCATCACCGGTATATACTTGAATTAAACCTTTTATCATCTAACCAACTGACCTCCCATCTTTATAAGTCCAAAGCATTTAAAATTATTATACCAAAATAATTAACAAAAAACACATTTTAAAACAGTATCGAGTATCGAGTATATAGTATCGAGTTGAGAAAATAAGAAAGAGAGAAAGAGAAAGAGCTAAAAAAGATAGAAAAAGTAACATTCTTCTTTCTATCTAACTACCCCACTAAAGTTTACACTAACAAAACAGTATCGAGTATATAGTATTGAGTATCGAGTGAAGAAAGAGAAAGAAACAATAGAAACAATAGAAACAACAACTGCAAAATATTGTAATTTTTCCGCTAATGTATTATAATCTTGTTGATTGAAAATTAAATATCTAAAGATAAGCAGATTAAGGGAAGAGTGGTGAAAATCCACCGCAGTCCCGCTACTGTAATGGGAAGGCACAGCGATTAGATTGACCCCCTGAGCCAGGAGACCTGTCTGCTTAAACAAACAAATCACTTCTTCGTGGAAAAAGAGGGTGATATTTTTGTTTATAAAATAAATAAATTAAAGAACATAAATGATGTTAATTGTTTAATCTAACTATCTAATCCACTAATTAAGGAATTAAAGGAGGCTATTTATGAATATTTTTAAAAAGTATATTTTAATATTTACTTTTTTATTATTTACATTAAATCTTTTTTTATTAATGGGTTCATCAATTGCAGTTAATTATCCTTTAACTATAATTGATGACACCGGAACAGCAGTTACCATCCCTCAAGAACCTCAGCGCATTATTTCAACTGCCCCCAGTAATACCGAAATATTATTTGACTTAGGACTTCAGGGAAAAATTGTAGGCATAACCAACTATTGCAATTTCCCGGAAGAAACTAAAAATATTGAAAAAATCGGAGAAATGTCTCCCTTGAATTTTGAGAAAATTATTTCTTTAAATCCGGACCTTATTTTAGCTTATGCCGGATTCCAATTAAAAGAAATCCCCCGCTTGCGAGAACTGGGACTAAATGCCATAGTTCTTGAACCTTTGACCCTTGAAGATACTTTTAAGAGTGTAGAGATGATAGCAAATGTTTGCGGAATATCTGATAAAGGTTCTTTGTTGGTAGACAACCTGACACAAAGGGTTAATATCATTAAATCCAAAGTTTCAAAAATTCCTATTTCTGCCCACCCTAAAGTATTTGTGGGAAGCACTTCTGAGACTATCTTTACCCCGGGAGCTGGTACACTATTTAATGAACTGATAACTTTAGCCGGGGGGCAAAACATAGCTGCCGGCCTTACTTTCTGGAAACAAATAAGTCCGGAATTTGTTGCCCAGGCAGAACCGGATATCATTATTGTCCCTGTAGGTGCAATGAACCAGGGAGAAGAATCAAAGATCAAAAGAGACATATTCCAACGTTCTGGCTGGTCTAATATACCGGCGATAAAAAATCAAAAAATCTTTATTGTCAATGAAGATCTTTTTTATCGTGCTGTCCCAAGGCTGGTAGACGGACTCGAATTATTATATGGAATTTTCTATGAATAAACCGCTAACAGAAATTGCCGGTTATACCAACTGGCGAAAAAAATTAATATTGATGCTTCTGGTAGGAAGTCTAAGCATCCTGGGAGTCAGCCTAATCTGTCTTAACTTTGGAGTAGTTTCTATTAAACCTAAAGATATTATTTCTCTCCTCTTAAATGGCACACAGGATAAAACCAAAAATCTTATTATCTGGCAATTAAGAGCACCTCGAATCGCTTTAGGTGTCATTACCGGTGCTGCTTTATCTACCGTTGGAGGAGCTTTCCAGGGAATTTTAAGAAACCCCCTGGCTGATCCCTATATTTTAGGAGTATCTGCGGGTGCTGCTTTGGGAGCATGTATCGGTATTGCCTTACAGCATGCTACCGGTTATTTTTTGGCTTCTTATCTTCCCTTATTTGCTTTTATCGGAGCAATACTCTCTCTTTATCTGGTATATCAATCTTCTAAAATTAGTTATTCTGCCAATTCTACCGGGCTGCTTCTTGCCGGAGTAGCTATCACTTTCCTCTTTTCTGCACTAATAACTATTCTTTTAGCTATCTCCAGAGAAGAATTACATTCTATGGTATTCTGGCTTATGGGAGACTTATCTGCGGCAAACTGGAAAAAAATAAGCATCATTACTTTACCTGTAATAATTGGCTGCCTGCTGTTGTTCTTTTCTTCTTTAGATTTAAATGCCTTATCTCTGGGAGAAGAAGAAGCCCTTCATCTGGGAATTAATACAGGCAAATTAAGAATCCGTATCTTTCTAATTGGCTCCATAATTATTGCTTCCGTGGTCTCCTTTACTGGTCTCATAGGATTTGTAGGACTTGTAATTCCACACATTGCCCGGCTTTTAGTGGGACCAGACCATCGAATTATGCTTCCTGCGTCTGCCTTCCTGGGAGGAATTTTTCTTATTCTATGTGATGTATTGGCTCGAACGGTAATCGCGCCGACTGAAATACCTATCGGAGCAATCACTGCTATAGTCGGTGCTCCTTTATTTATTTATCTTTTAAGGAGGAAAAATAAATAATATGGCTGATAATAACAATATTTTAACTTTAAAAGGAGTTCACTTTTCCTATAATGATAGTCGGGAAATATTATCAGATATAAACTTTTATCTACCAAAAGGAGAGCTGTTAGGAGTTATCGGGCCTAACGGCTCGGGAAAGACTACTCTTTTAAATGTTATTTCAGGAATATTAAAACCAAAAAAAGGGGAAATATCTCTCCTCAACCAAAACCTTAATAAACTTCCCATTGAACAAATTGCCAAATTCATCTCGGTAGTACCTCAAGATACCTGGGTTACTTTTAACTTTAAAGCAAAAGAAGTAGTATTTATGGGAAGACTGCCTTATATTTCTCGATTAAAGGGAGAAACCCTTGAAGATTATCAAATATCTCGAGAAGCAATGGAAAAAACCCATTCTTTATCCCTTGCTGAAAACAATATTCAGGAAATAAGTGGAGGCGAAAGACAAAGAGTTTTTATGGCTAAAGCCCTGGCCCAAACTCCACAGCTTCTACTTTTAGATGAATTTACTTCCCACCTAGATTTAAACTATAAATACGAGATGTTAAATCTCTTAAAGAAGGCTCTTAAAGAAGAGGGATTAACTATCATTTCTGTCTTTCATGACTTAAATTTAGCCAGTATCGCTTCTCATCGCCTTCTCCTTTTAAATGAAGGTAAAATAGAAAAGATAGGAGTTCCTCAAGAAGTACTTACCAAAGAAATTATACAAAAGGCCTATGGAGTTAGACCAATATTGATAAACCATCCTGACCTCAAAGTCCCCCAGGTAATAATGTAAATTTTAGGGGTAAACTTTCCCAATTCATCTAAATTAAAAAGTAAAATATTAATTATCCAAGAAGATGGGATGTGTCTCTACTTATTCCATGTATTCTAAGGAATTGACCGGTAATCTTGAATGTCTAAAAACCAATGCGACCAAAAACCTTCTTTTAAAATCACGCGACTTTTTGTTATTTCTATCTCTCCCTTTTTAAATATAGGACCCCCAATGACAAAAGTGTGAAATTCACCATTTTCGCCGCAAGGACAAATATTTCTTTTTTTAAGCTCTTCTAAAAGTTGTTGATCTACTTCTCGGCCAATAAAATCTTTACCAAACAACTCTGCCTTAGCACTAACTACCACTGCTTTGAAACCTAAACAGATAAATTCTTCAATAATTTTCTCTGGCGGTGTTTGCCACAAAGGTTCTATCATCTTTATTTTTAAATCTCGACAAACTCTTCCCACCCAATTTTTATGCTCTGTTAAATAAATATCTCCAAAAACCATACCTTTGGCCCCTTTTGTTTTCAAGTAGATTACTGCCTCTTTAAACTCCTTTTCATAAAGTTCCATATTATCGCTAACTTCTTTTTGAAACAAAGGAACACCAATCAGGTTTGCTTGTAAATTAATCAATTCTTTCCGAATGCCATGGAAACAACACCTTTGGTATTCTTTCGAAATTAAATTTAAAAGAAATCCTATCTGGTAGCCTTTACCCATTGCTTTATAACAAGCCAAACAGCTATCTTTGCCTCCACTCCATGAGACAATAACTTCTTTCCTATTTTGCGGGTTATTGAACTTGACCAAGACAATCTCCTTTTCCATTTTTTTTAGAATTATTAATTTAAATAGGTGCGTATCCTATTTTTTCTATGGTGTAATTTTCCCTTTTACGAGGTCTTCCTTTAGGACATCTATCTACAGCAATACCTAAAGCATCAACCATCCGGATAAGAAACTCCTCAAACCCCATAGGTTTTCCGATAAAAGTTAGCGAATTATTGACCTGGTACATGTTTCTTATTTATTCAACCATTAAAACTTAATCTTAATTGAGGATTCTCTTTTTGAATTAATTTCATCGCTATTTTTACAAATTCCTCTGCTGTTTTCAAAGCATTTTCTGCTTCAATCTTGGAAACAGGAAGGAAAGGGTCATAAGTAAATTGGTTTCGTTTCCGCCGCATATGATCAAATTTTTTAACAATACTCTTAAATTCTTCTCCTATAATTTCTCCGGATAGTTCTATAATTGTTTTATGCTGCTGACCATCAACTGATCGAAACCCTTTCATAAATACTATTGCTCTACCACATCTTAACATTGCCAAATATGCATAATTATAAGTAACTTCTTCATCAATTTCTAAATTAGCTCTAGCAGCAATTATATCTTTATGAGCTCGAAGTAAAAGGGCTTCGATTTGTGAAAAATCTACTTTTTGTTTTTTAATTAATCCTTGATTCAACATTATTTTTACTGTATATTTATAATCCATTTTCATCCCCAATTAAAAATATTTTCTTCTCTTTTAAAATATCTAAAATAAAAGGATTTCCCTCTTCTTTCTTCTTCTTAAAATCTTCTTTCTCGTAAATAGCATAATTTGTTTCCCTTTGTAATTTTCTCTCTGACTTACCTATTTCTTCAATCAACTTATCCTCATCAACCTTTCCTATGATCAATAAATCTATATCGCTATCTTCTCTCTCATCTCCTTTAGCAAAAGAACCATAGATAAAAGCCTGACTGATACCATTAAATTTTTCTAAGACATTTTGAAGTATTTTGGGGGCACCGGAAGTTTTAAAGATAATACTCTTTAATTCTTCAAAAAGAGGATAAGATTGATTTAAATAATAATAAACCAGGTTCCCTTTGCTTTCACTAAGAAAAAGCCCTGTACTTTCTAATTTAATCAACTCGCGGCGAATATTTCCTACAGAAAACTTAAGTATTCTCTCTAACTCTCTTAGATAGTATTTTTTATCTGGATTGGTAAAATAGAGCGCTAAGAGTTCTTCTCTCAATTTAGATTTGGTAATATGAAGCATATCCATAATTGTAGTCCTTTCTGAATACAATTGTAGTATTTATTGACTACAATGTCAAACTGTATTTACTGGTTAAAAAAATCCTAAAATCCTAAAGGTTGTCACGGTAGGACAGCCAGTTATCTGACTGCCTCCGCACAGATCCCAGCGGGACTGTCAAGGGGACGGTTCTTTTGACACTTTTCTTACCGTTTCCCGATTTACTCCAGTTAAAATAGCTATCTTCCTTTTCGAAAAATTCGATCTTTACTTTAGTTGGTGGATCAAATCTTCTTTTTGTTCTTGGATAACCAGGTGGGGGTGATTGCCCATGATATAATAGGCATATAATTTAAAAGCCTCCCCAACTTTCTTTTTAATAACTGTCTTAATTAATCTTCCCTTGTCTTCTTCATCAATAAATATATCTTTTCTTTCATTCCCCTGGAGCATGATGTGATATATTCCGGTCTTACTTTGTTATCTGGGATATCTGGGCACTTGATCACCTCTTTAGGCCATCTTATACCTTGGGGGTAATATTGTCAAGAGAACCGTCCCCTTGACAGTCTTTAGCAATGGTGCCTAACGTTTCGCGGGTTACCGAATTCGCACGACCACAGGGAGTGCGATTTGCGCGGAGTACAGCAAAGCCGGCAACCTGCTGTTCGGTGATAGTGCGAACGAAGGGGCATATTAATCACTTTTCCTTCGATTTCTATATCCCTATATATCTTGGTGTTTTATTCATATAATCTTCATACTCTTGCCCGAATTTTTCTATATTTCTTTTTTCTTCCATTAGGACATAAAAATGAGTAAAGATAACGTCTAAAACAAGGTAAACCCACAAGATTATATATATAATTGATTTTAGGTTCCATCCCATGACAATCACACCGAGGTTGGTGATGATACCTGCCAGGACATGAGAGTGCCTGCTGACCTTGTAAATACCCCAATCTACAACGGTTTGCTCTTTCTCAGGATGCTCTCTCATGGCGATGTAACCTAGGACAAAGACCACTTCACCAAAAACAATAATACCGATCCCGATCCAGAAAGCCAAATTAATGCTAAAAGCGACAAACCACAGCAATACGACAAATACAATGAGGCTTATCATACTACCTATCATCCAAGACTTGCCACCTTCTGGAAATCCCATTCTCTTTGCTTTTATAATCATAGAGAGAAGCCAACTTATAATAAAGATTAAAATGGGCACATAGAAGAGCCTGAAATACCAAGCCGTATCCATCATTTTTTATTCACCCCCTTTCTTGAATAATAATTATCCATTGTTTTTTATATCTTTCACCCCGTAGTGAGTATTTCACCTAACGGTTCTAATATGGACGATATTGCAACCGAAGGAAAATCATCTGAATTCTTACCAAATATTCGCGGTTTCGGGATTTTTCTGTCTTGATAGAATCCTGATCGCTTCATTTTGGCATACAGCCCTACAAAGTCCACATCCAAAACATTTCTTTGGATTAATATAAACCTTAGAAAGCGTAGAGGAGTAGAATATTGCACCAAACTGACATTGACTCATACATGACTTACATCCAGTACATAATTCCCAGTCAACTTCACAGATATATTCTACTCTAAAGAAGATCGGTAATCCATCATCTATCATTCTCTATATATCCTCTATTTATTCCAGGAAAAGGGAATCTTGAAATATCTTATCCCCGAAGAATAAGGGGCAATCTCGTATAATCCAAAATAGATTACAATTCCATCCTCAATTACATAAAAAGGTTGTTCTTCACTGATCGATTGGAATGCCGCACCGTTCTCAAAATAGGCCTCAGGGTTTAGTTGAATCTGTCTTTTTATCTCTCGATTGATAACCTTTACATAATCTTTCTTTTCTTTTAAGATCTCCTGCAGGGAAATCTCCTCTCCATTTACCAGATTAAGATTATAGGCTTCTTGCACGGTACAGCCATGTGCTCCCCCGGTGTAGCAATAATAGAAGACGGAAAGACTCAATAGATCATTTGTTTGATAATGGACTATATAATAGGCAATAGCAATATATTTTCTTATCTCCCATCCTTCCTTTTTGGCTTCTTGTAAATACTCTTCTGATTCCGTTTGTATCCGATATTTAAAATTAAGGATGTCCTCTTTAATGGTTTGATTTATCTCTTCTTCTATCTTCTTATCTTTTAAGCCTTGAATTACCGGAATGGTGATGTCCACCTCCAGGGCCTCATAATCTTCTTTTATTACTATATCGGAAATGGTTATCTCCTGGGCTACAACCTTGTTTTCCTGAGCCCTTACACTGGTATGAATAAAACCACTTATTACTAAAACTACGATTAAGAGGAAAATTAATTCCAAAAGAAATAATTTTTTCATAACTTCCTCCTCTTTCTAAAATAACTCTATATCACGCTTTTCTTTCCACAGAAAGAGAAAAATTTTGCAAAATACCAAAATTTAACCATTTCTCCCTGCGAAACATCTATAAACTAAAACGGGACTCTACCGTTCTTTAATAAAGTACCTCAGACTGTCAGGGGGACGGTTCTTTTGACACTTTTCTTACCGTTTCCCGATTTACTCCAGTTAAAATAGCTATCTTCCTTTTCGAAAAATTCGATCTTTACTTTAGTTGGTGGATCAAATCTTCTTTTTGTTCTTGGATAACCAGGTGGGGGTGATTGCCCATGATATAATAGGCATATAATTTAAAAGCCTCCCCAACTTTCTTTTTAATAACTGTCTTAATTAATCTTCCCTTGTCTTCTTCATCAATAAATATATCTTTTCTTTCATTCCCCTGGAGCATGATGTGATATATTCCGGTCTTACTTTGTTATCTGGGATATCTGGGCACTTGATCACCTCTTTAGGCCATCTTATACCTTGGGGGTAATATTGTCAAGAGAACCGTCCCCTTGACAGTCCTTTACTTGATAGAGATAATCGGCACACTTATCATCACACATATAAGAAAAGTCTTCTTTTCCCAAATTATTAATAATTACTCTATGTCCACCCACTTCTACGATAAGTGAACTTTCATCTCTACGTCCGATAGTTACCCGCTTATTTAAAAAATCGTCTCGGCCATCCCTTATTTTCCCTAACAGTTTATCTATCAAATAAACATTACAAATCTCTTTTAATTCCCCTAAAGAAACCTCCAGATTATCAATCATAAACTTAGCCAGATCTTTTTTTGTCCCGGAATATCCTTTCAGTTTATTCTTCTCACAGATTTCTTTTAAGTTGCATACGGTCAAAGTTTGAAGGATAGATAATTTTTCTTGTTTATCAATCATTTAAAATACCCCCTTCGAAATAGAATGTCTTTCATACTTTAAATTCGAGCAGAAAATTTTCCATGCAATTCAGCTAAGTACATTTGAACACCTCCAGTTGAATAGGACATGAAGAGTGAATACCTTTAAAATAGGATGTACCATTATTTAATGATATACCTGCTATATATAATAACCTTTATCTGATTTATTACTTCTACTAAAAAATTAATATCTATACATCTTTCCAGTTTATCAAAGTCGAAAATCCCATATCGATAAAATGCTTGGTTCCAGGTCAATAACAATACTCCTAATCCATTGGCCATATCAAATGGTTTTCCCCAGTAATGAGAAATAATAAATGTTGCAACTTTATACATCGTATCTCTTTTTTCTCGCTTTTCAAATTCTTCTATTCATTTGCAAAATTCTTCTTGAGTTAGAATATTTATTTTATCTATGCTTTTATTCATTTATTAATTTCCAAAATCATTGTTAGAGCTTTTTAATACAATAATCATTTAAATAACATCCTTCGCAAATAGGCTTATTAGGCCTGCACCAGTTTCTCCCAATTTCCCAGCAAGATAAATCAAAAATAGCGGGATACATCGGATTTAATTCTCTGGCACAATAAATTAATTCATCATTGTTCGCATCTTTAGATATGAATCCTAATCTCTTGAAAACTCTGTTTACGTGAACATCCGGTGAAATATCGATATTAATATAATCTTCCATGGGTATCTTAAAATCTCTGGCCAAAATATTAGCTGCCATAGTAGCAATCTTAATCCCTACCCCATTAAATTCTAAAAATCTTCTTACTATGGTTGCACTTCTTGGGTTACCCTTCCAGATATTTGAAGCAGCTCCCTATGGGGGTTGGTAATCTGAAAGATTATTTCGAACCTATTTTTCTTGACATAAGTTACCAGACATATTATTATATATATAGATTTGTCTGGTAACTTATGTCAACTTTAATATATTATATTTATATTTTTTTACCAGACTTATACTATTTTTCACTTATTTGTCTGGTAATTTAAAAAGAGGATACTATGAAAATCTTAAATGGTGTATTAAACGAAGAATTAGATCGACTTAATCAATTAAAAAAGAACTACGAAAAACGTATTGCAAAACTCCCCAAAGGAAGCCTTATCAGAAAAAATGTCAAAGGAAATATATATTATTACCTTAATTATAGACAAGAAAAAAAGAAAATATTTAAATACATCGGAAAATTACCCGGTAAAGAACTCGAAAACTTATTGGTTAAAATAGAAGAGAGAAGAAAACTTGAAAAACTCAACAAACAAGTCAAAGAAGACATTAAAAAACTTGAAAAGATGATAAAATGACAAAATAAAATAATTTATTTCTTGCTACACTTGATGCCCTGCATAAATCAGGTGTCTTTGAAGACATTATACTTATAGGGAGCTGGTGCCATTATTTTTACAGGATTTATTTTAATAACGCTCCTGAAATACCTGCAGTAAGAACTATGGATATTGATTTTCTTATCCCTAATCCAGCAAAAATACATAAAGATATAAATATTCCTGAAATACTTCGCACTTTAGATTTCACCCCTACTCATAGTTATATTACCGGATACACTAAGTATGAGCATCCTGAACTTGAACTGGAATTTTTAACTCCCGAACTTGGCAGAGGAAAAAATAAACCATATGAACTTCCTAAACTACATATCAATGCTCAGGGACTACGATACTTAAATCTTCTTCAATCTAATGTATTGAAAATAAAATATAAACATATGATGATACAACTACCGGAACCTGCTGCATATGTACTGCATAAATTCATAATTTTTGAAAGACGTAAGGAAAATAGTAAAAAGGAAAGAGACTTACTCGCCGCAAAAGATATCGGAGAATTTTTATTACAAAATAAGACTCAACGAAAAAAGCTTTTGGAAATATTTCATTCATTACCATTAAAATGGCAAAAAACAATTACTAAGAATATAAAAACCCATTCTGAGGCACTTTTTGATTTCTTATCAAAAAAAGAGGCTTTATAAACAGATATTTTATATATACCCGTAAATCTACTGATGAAGAAAACAGACTGATATATTCTGTTATATCCTTTAAAGAATAGCCATCCTGTCGATAAGTTTCATATATTGCTTACTCTTTTGACTTCTGGTGCTTAGGTCTTCCTTTAGGACGTCTATCTATAATAATACTTAAAGTCTCAACCATCTAGGTAAAAAAACTCCTCAGGTCCTATAGATTATCACGGTAGGACAACCAGTTACCTGACTGTCCCCGCATAGATCCCAGCGTGCGGAACTACCGCACTGGGCTCTTCAGGAATACTCGCTTCCGTAAAAGACACATCAGTATTGCCTTCTTTGCTATTCCCTGCAGTGAGGTTTGCATTTGTTATCCAGTCAAACAAGTCTGACAAATGTTATCCTTTACAGGCTAGGTATTCTGTCAGCCCCTTCCTCTATTTGATAGAGTATTATGAACTGATCCGAATCCCTATATGCCATCAATCACCCTCTCAAGACCTGCCCCAATAGTCTTACATTTTGTGCATCCTTACATAGGAATAAAGTTAAAATCCGGGATATTTATTGGATGACTTACTAAAATTAAGCTTTCTTTTGCTTCTCCTCCCAATTCATAGCACCTTCTTCTGTAGTCTTGTTTCCAACCTGAAAGATATGCCCGTTAGACCATTTTTGTTTATGTTCCATTTCTCTCCTATCTAAATCATTTGTTATACCACTATGAACGATCTTGTTGCCAATTTTAAAATGATATTTATAGGTATCCCTTTTTGCTACCATTATCTTATCACCTCCTCCCCTCAAAAAAATCTCATTTAGTTTCATCAACGTACACGTCTTTAATAGTCTACTTATCTCATTAATAAATGAGATAAAATATTCTTTATATGTCAATGTGAAGACTCGACCCTTTTGATCTAGAGCGGGGTCAGTAAGATACTTCCCCCACTCTATCTTGTACTACTTTTCAAATTTCTCCACACGGTATGTCTCTATGACTTCTACGGATTTCCTGCTCTATTTCCATTCTTCCTGACTGCTGCAAATTAGGTGTATAATGTACGGCAAACCTAATATTCCCTGAACAGTTTCTTTCCCAACAATCTTTCCTATCGTGATTTTCAATTCTATCTCTCACAGCAGCAGACTCACCAACATCGATTAAACGGCTATTGCAAAGTATTACGTAAACACCTGATCTGTTCTCTAAACTGTATGTCGATGAATACGAACCTTCAAAAGAATACCCATTAATCTGAATAGACATAAATGACCTCCTTTCATTTTCTAAATTAACACATCCCAAGATCTGGCTTCTTGTAGCTGTTTAAAAATAAATTGAATTTAATCAATAAGATAAGAAGGTTTAGTCTGTAAAGAGTCAAGTCTCAAAAGTAACTAGAAAAAAATTACATTTTAAAATCTTTCTCTTCTAATCTTTGAAATTATAAAAGTTAATAATATTTAACATTCGTGCTTCCACATTTTGGACATCTTACCGGAGCTGTTCTTATTCTTTTTTCTTCCGCTTCCTCCGGTTCAAGTATTTCTACTGTAAAAACTTCCCCGTAATCTTGGCATATAAATTTTTGCTTTTTCATTTTTTACCTCCTAAAAGTTAAACGGTTCGTAAAGCGAACCCATAAATATTTAGCAGCTTCTTCTGAAGATAGCAATTTTCCTTCTTCATCATTATTAATATTCATAGAAAAACCCGATGCTGTTAATCCCAATTTAAATCCATCCTCATTTATCGTAAGCCAATCATTAAATGAACTATCATTTTCATAGCCAGAACTTCCCTCACTATATGCTATTGAATCTTCAGAAAGAGGACCACCAATCCAAATTTTACATTTATTAAGTAAACCTCCATTTTGATAGATCGAACAGACAAATTTAAAATTGTTAATTTCAACTAAATCAGAATCTAAATTGGTATACTGTTCCTTCAATTTATCCAAAGCTTTTTTAAAATATTTTTTTATAATATCAAAGGTATCTCTTATAAAACGATCTTTATCTAATTGTGAAAATTCTTTAGGTATTTTAGGAATTGGAATATCATAATCTGACTCTTCTATTGCTAAATTGTCACCTTTAGAAATTATATTCGCTCTTCCCAAACAACCTTTTAAGGCATCAACAATTTTTTGCACATCGTTCTCCCAGGTTAAACAGCGCTTGTCATTGAGAAGTGGATACTTTTGGAATATCTCCTCTCTTACTTCATTTGTTCCAACAACTAAAGGCAATACCCTTACTTTTCCGGTTGATGCTTCAACATTTAATGCTGAGTTTAATTCCCTTTGTGGCCAATTCTTTGATAAAAAAGACTTGCTAATTATAACAATCACATAATGTGACACCTTAAGACCTTCATTAATTTTTTCGGGTATACTTTCTCCCCATTTAATCTCGGCCTCGTCATACCAATAAGAAATACCTTCTCTTCTAAAAGCTGCTACCAAAGCTTTAACAATTTCAGGTTTATCCTCACTTGCATGACAAATAAAAACATCCTTTAGTTGATTCATTTTTTAACCGCCTTTGTATTCTATTTTTATGACCACCTTCGCAACTTTTTTTAGACAAACACTTTGATATGATATTATGCTAAGTTTTATCGACATGAAACTAAAATAGGGATCAGTATGCAGTATAGGGTCAGATCAGGTTGTTAAGATTTGACATAACTACTGCTAATCTAATCACGCTTAATTAATTATTCAAATACTTTTTTGTAGCTTTATTTGTAGATTATTTCCTGTTATGATGATTTGGTGTGGTTCTTAATTCATTCTTTCCAACAATGAATTGACATGAGACAATTGTTTCTAAATTATTAAATACGACAAAGTTTTTCATAAATTCTTCTTTTTAAAAAGAAAATTTCATTTCAATTATTTTGGTTTTTCAGAAAAATAATGTTAATAGGTGTCTGTCCCTATTAACCCATCATCTATTTTTATTACCTCAGCTATTAGTTTTAAAAGATCATTTTGATAAGTTTCTTGGTGATTTGATAAAAAATCTATAATATTGGTAACTATATTTCGTTTATAAGTCCCCCAATTTATTCTTGCTAATAAAGAAGAATTGCTAATTGTATTCATTATAAAACTACGTAGGTCAGCTTTGTACCAATAGATTGACGTTAAAGCCTCTTTTAGAGCATTAATAGCTACTGGAGCAATTGTTTTCTTACTCATATAAATCTCCAAAAAAAATACATTTTATATAACTTAATAAAATAAATGAAGCCTGTCTCAATATTAAATATATTGTAATTTATTAAAATATGATAAAAATAATCTCCTACCACATTCTAATCATTTGAAAAATATTGGAAGTGTGAACTTGTTAGTCCTATTACTATAAAAGTAAGAAAGAATTTTCAAATTTTTGAGATATTATATAATTGTCAATTAACAATTTAAATCCTTCCCATTTTGCCACCAAAAATTATAATCTTTCATTATTTTATTAATTGTTTCTTCTTCAGTAACTTTGTTTATTTGAAAAGCATTCTTTCCGATATAATTAATAGAAGTACCTAAATTCCATATCTCTTTTCCATCGATAATAATATACCGATCATGGAATCCCTCTGATTGCCTTGCATCAACATTTTTTCTTATATTTTTTAAATCATTTAATAATTCTTTAAACATTTTCTTTATTTGAGAGGTAACTAATTTAATATCAATTTCCGCATCAATTAAATCGATATAATTAAAAATGATATCATCAAGATAAGGATCAATGATTACTATTGATTTATTTGCACTTCTCATAATTTTTAATACCATTCTCTTTGCTTCATAAAAATTACCTTGAGAATAATAGTAATTATTCTGTTTAGAAAGATATTCATCCAGAGCCTCCGGATCACATATTTTTAATAGATCTTTAACAATGTACTGCCAATTAAATAAACGACGGTAATTAGAACTGTTTTCGGTTACAAAAGTTGTTTTTTCTTCTTTCCACCATTTATCATCTTTTTCTTCTCTAAGGCGTAAATATCTCCGATGTGGAATCGAATCCTTCAAAAATAAGCTATCAAATTCTTTTCTAATTTTTATAACAAGTTCTTTTACTTCTTCATTTTTTAAATAGCCTTTACTCGCAAGTGAAATCTTTTCATCAATTCCTTTTAAAATATTTTCAAGCTTACTAACCATATCATTTATATTTCTATCCATACTAAGTACCTCCAAAAATATCTTTTTTTCAAATATTAATACACCTTATAAATTCTGATTTACATCTTATTGTTAGAATACCTGTTTTTAACTATTTAAAAAGAAAATAAAAAAATATCATTCTCTTAAAAAGCTCTTTAATGTTCTGCTTTGAACAAGCTTTGAAAATTTATTATATATCTTAATATCTTCATTTCGAATTTGGGTTATAGAAGATAGTCTTTCTACAAGTAAGTCTTTTTTACTCTCACGCCCCGCACAATATAGAAGTTTTTGATTTTCTCTATTATTGTTTCTTCTTAACATATTTGCGATTTGAAATATTCTATGTACATGATAATCGGTTAAAGGAAAAGAATAACCAATAATAATCACTTTATCAGCCTCTGACAAAAGGTGAATCACACTTTTCCATTGAGCAAATAGTAATCTTGATAAAGGCTCATTCTCGTCATTCTTATTATTAATAATATCTTTAAAAATTGTTGGAGGCACAATTCCTGGTTCATTACATGTGTTTGCGCTAAGTGTATCAGTAGGATATTCTGGTCCTATTTCTGTATCATTAAATATTATGTCATTTGAACTAGAATTACTTTGCCAATTTAAAGAACCATGTAATTTTAAAATTAAATCAAAAGGAGAATTTTGAATATAATATGGATTACTAATATCAACATTAACATTTAAATAATTATAATTAGACAAAGACTTTTCTAAAGCCAAATCATAATTAAAACTAACGTAACCTAATAAATTTGCAAAATCTTTGATTATTTCGTGCATTATTTTATAATTACTACAATCATTGTTTTCAATGGATATTTTAGAATAACAATTATAAATTAATCTTTTTAAATCTCGCTCACAATCACTAAGAAATTTTTTCCAATTATAAATTGGTGTATTTTGAGTTGATCTATTTCCAATTGGCCCAGAAGTAAAACTTTCGGTTAAATAATCTGAAAAAGGATAATGCTCCCCATAATATCTTCTATGTTCATTTAAATATTTTTGGGTTTCATTTCTCCAATCATAAGTTTTAAAATTCAATTGTTTTAGATTTAATGAAACATTTGACCATAAATCTTCTAAGCTTAGCTTGCTATTTAATGGTATTAAAAGTTTTCTAAAAAATTTAATTGCGTGATAATTATCGTCATCCATTATTTCTTGAATAATTTCCGTCTCAAAGAAATTTTTATCCATAGGAGGAAGAAAAGGTTTTTCAGTATTTATTTTCACATTAAAATTAGAATCATAAGTTGCTCCTGCACCATAAAAAACAATTATTTTTTTCATTATACTATCTCCACCTATTAATATAATATTCATAGTATCTTCTGCTCTCTAAATATTTAACCTTTCTTAATTTGGTAGTACAGCAAATATTCCGAAATAATACAAGGCTTCTCAATGTTTTGATATATCGTAATTTCTTAAAATATAATAAGAGCTTTGTAAGAGACTTTCTCCTGCCATATTCTAATCATTTAAGAAGACATTGGGAACTTGAACTTATCAGACCCCTTACAAAAAGTTAGAAAAAGTTACCGAATTATTGAGCTAGTATAACTGTTCCTATTTATTTAATTTAAAAGTAAAAATATTAATTTTCAAAGAAAATGGGATGTGTCTCTATTTATTCCATTTATTCCCAACTCCTTATAAAAATTAAGAAGAAGTTACCGGATTATTTAACTAACACACTTGTCTCCATATTAATAAAATATGGTCCGTCTATTTATACCAATTTTTTCAATAATTCAAAATTAAAAGTTCATTAATTTTGCCTCTTCCAGCAGCTTTGCAGTTTATTAACCTTCCAGTAGTTACCTTCTTCTGTGTATATCCTCTATAAATTTCTCCTATAAATTTTGTATCAGAGTTGCTTAACATAACGAAACATCCCCTATTATCTAAATCTTCAAAAACATCTCTAAGTTTCCTTTGATTCTCTTTTGTAAATCCATTATTTGAATAGCTTGTGAAATTAGAAGTAATACTTAAAGGATGATAGGGAGGGTCAAAATAAATAAAATCTCCCTTTTTTGCTTTTTCAACGGCTTTCTCAAAGGAGCAACTTGTTATGATAGCATTTGTAAGTAATTTTGAAACTGCTAGTATATTTTCTTTATCAAGGATTTTTGGATTTTTGTATCTACCAAAGGGAACGTTGAATTTTCTTTTTAAATTTTCTCTATACATACCGTTATAGCAAGTTTTATTTAAAAATATCATATATGAAGTTTTCAAAAATGAATCAGACTTTAAGTTATTAAAAGCATATCTTATTTTATAGTAATATTTTTTTCTTTCTTCATGATTTTTCTTATAAAATACTTTTTGTAATTCATCAAGTTTATCAATGATCTCATATGGATGATTTTTTATATTTCTATATGCTGAAATAAGAATCTTATTTATATCATTTATATAAGCTTTTTTGGGTTCTAAATCAAAAAAAAGGGCTCCTCCACCGACAAAAGGCTCAAAGTATCGATAATAATTTTCTGGAATGTATTGTTTTATTTGAGGAATTACTTGCCTTTTCCCTCCAACCCATTTTAAGAAAGGACGAGGTATCTCCTTATTTTTATCCATTATCGATAACTCCTATTCTAACGCAAAATAATCAAAGATTTATTATATTTTTAAAAAGCAGACTTATTCTGTTTATCGTAAATATATCTCAATATGTCTATTTCATATTCGTCGTATTCTTCGTCTAAACTATTTCCATCCCACTTGTTTTCAAAAACTTCTTGGCATAATATTTGCATACCGCCTTCTGCATATTCTTCGATCTTTTTAAAAGCACTCTTTGTAAATTCATAATCTTCGAATTTATCAATATCTCCTCCAATGTATGGATCATTAACTATCATTGAATAAATAACAGGAAGACAATCTTTCCTAAAATGTTCGCTTCGCATTTCAGTTCCTTTTTTTTCTATGGGAAGTTTTATATTATCTTTAAATCCTATTGCTGCGCATAACGTGAACAATTCTGACATTTTGAATAAATGTTTTTTGTTTACTAAAACATCATATATATTTTCATATTTTTTACTTTTATATATAAAAAAATTATCACTTAAATCAAAATCTATCATTTTTACCTCCTTGCAATTGTTTGGGATACATTGTCAACCTTTTCAATTATTACATATCCCTTTTTAATTTGATTCAACTCATATATACAACCTATTTTATTAGTTTTTTTTAGATTTTCTTCCTCAATTTTAGTAAATTCAGTATCAGTTAGTAGTAAAACCCATTGGGATGTAATTTTTGAGATATACTTTATCATATTATCTCTATTTTCACCCGATATATTGCCAAATGCAGAATCCATAAATAAAAGCAAATCCATCTTTTCTTGACTTCCTGATGCTAATTTTGCCAATGCAATTATAAAAGACAATGAAACAAGTTGATTTTGACCTGAAGATATATCTAAAAGTATAGAGGTGCCATCCCAGCCTTTTGCTTTAATTTCATAATTTTCATCAATTTCTATTTCATCAATTACACTTTTGTCTTCATTAGATATTAGAGTTTTTAATATACTTGTAGTTTCTAAAGATAATTTTTCTCTCATTTCCTTAGTATAGAAACTTATAACATTTTTAAAATTAGCTATTAGTGATTCTATGTATTCTAATTTTATGGTATCTTTCTTTAATCTCTTTTCTTGGTCGTACATTCTTTTTAATTCTTCTGCGTTTTTAGCAATATTAACTTTATTTTCTTCTAATTTAATACTTAATCCCTTAATTTTATCTTTGTTTTCTGCTTCAGATCTTTTTAAAGAACCCAGGTTTTCCTCCATTTGCTTTAAGTTTTCTTCATTTTGGCTCTGCCCTTTAATTAAGTCATTTATTTTCTCTAATTTTTCTTTGAATTTATCAATTTCGTCTTTTACGATTCTTATTTTTTTTAACAGCTCGAGTAATTCTTCATTTATTTCTTTGTTTTTATCTATAATATTGCCAATTTTATATTTAAAGATTGTAATAAAATCATATAGTTTAGTTCGTTTGCATTTTGATCTTAAATTTTTAAGTTTTTCATATTCTAATGACCCTCTTAAAATGCTCTTGTCACAGAAACATTTTCTTTTACCATCTAAAATTTCATCCAATATCTCGGGCTTGATTTCTGAAAAATATTTATCATCAATTTTCCCTTGACCCAAAATATTTCTTACTTTAATTATGCTGTCTTCTAAAATTATATTATACGAATATTGCGCTAAAAACTTTTTACAATTTGATTTCAATTCTGATAATGTTGATCCTTTTTCTTCTAGTATTTCAATAATCTGATCTCTTTCTTTAAATAGCTTTTCTATTTCTTTATTTTCAGAGAGTTTGCTTACGGTTTTTATTATTTCTTCCGTTGATTTCACAATTTCTTTATTTAATATTTCCATTTCATTTTTTATGTTAAATTCTTCGATTTCTAACTTTTTAGCTTCTCCTTGCAAAGCAATCATTTTTGTATTTGACGATTGCTTACTAATCCTGATTTTCTGTTTTCCTCTAAGTTTTTCTAACAGCTCAATGGATTTATTAACTCTGTCTATCTGTAAAAGTGCCATTATACCTTCTTTTACTTTTTTTCTTCTATCTTCATCAGGGGTTGATAATTTTTTAATCTGTTCTCCGTCAAAGAAGAAAAAATCTTTAATATTTTTGTCAACAATATTTTTTAAAACTTTCTGGATTTTAATATCGTTTGTAATCTTATCAGGATGGGTATTTCCAAACTCATCGGTAATAATCATTTCTACATCTGAAACTTCTTGTTCTTCAATGTTACCATCTTTATACTTTATTGCTCTTTGTATCCTTTTTATTTCATATGTATTATTATTATGTTCAAATTTTAGTTTAACTTCTGTATTAACTGAATTATTTATATTCTCCTCCAACAAATTAAAATTTACTAAATGTATTTTTTCGCCTATTTTTCTGCTTTTAGAATCTGTTTTATCCTGAGCTAAATATTTTATACCAAACAAACAAAACAATATCGCCCTTAATATACCGGTTTTCCCTTTCCCGTTAATGCCTAAAATTATTGATATATTGTTTTCTCTTTTATCAAAGAAGCATATCTTTTGTGTTCCATAAAATTGTCTAAAATTATTAAGTTCTAACTCAATAAGCCTCATCTTTTTCATCCTCCAATACTAACTGGTCAATTTTTCTTTCAACTTTATCAACAACATTCGCTTCAGAAAAATTATCATTATTTAATAACTCAATCATAAAGTAAGCAATATTTTTTAACTTTGAAGGAAATAGATTTAGCTTTTCTCGTAAATTAACATTTATTAAATTGTTCATTTTCGTATTTCTCCTCTTTTTCTTTATATATTTCCCAAGGACATTTATCCATCAGATATTCTAAATTATATTGTTCTAACAAACTTCTAACTCTACTTCTCGCGTCGAATTTATTTATAGCAGCCCTACAAAATTCTGCAAATCTGGGCATTTCTTTAAAAATAATACTTTTATTAATCTCGTTATAATCATCAATAAAATAATTCAATTTGTCAGGCAATACTAAAAAATCATATATCTTCGCAATGTGTTTATTGTCTGATTTTCTTAAAATTCTTCCTCTTCTTTGTATAAATTCTTTGGGGTTAGATGTGCTAGCTAAAAAATAAGCAGTTTTTGTACTGGGAACATCAACTCCCTCATCCAAACATTTTATCGCTACTAAAACTTGGATTTCTCCTTTATCAAATATTTTTAATAGTTTTATTCTGTCTTTATCTTTAACAGTATAAACAAATTCATGAACTTTTATTCCCAAATCAGAAATTGATTTCGTTATTTCCTTACTCATGCCCGGAGCACAATATATCAAAGTATGTTTGATTGTTTCTTTATTTTTTCTATTTTTTAGTAAATTAATTAAAATATTTTTTTTATTGAAAGCTTTTGATAATATTTTAGATCTCTCAAATATTATTTTTTCCAGGAAGGACCCTTTTTTAATTTCTTCCTCTTTATTTATTATCATTAATTGATTTATTTTATAAGTTAATTCTTTATACTCTTCATATTCATTTTCTAATAAATTTACTAATATTGGTTCATACTCATATTTACATAAAAAATTATCCTCAATTGCCTTTTCCAACTCGTACTTAAAAACTACTTTTTTAAAATAACCCTTTAATGCTGTAGTTCCCTCTTTGTCAAACCATCTATCCGGAGTTGCTGATAATCCTATCCTAACCTTAATTTTTTCTTGCAATTTTGTTTTTAAATAACTACTCCCTAAATAATGGCATTCATCTGCAATAAAAAATACATATTCATTTATTTTACTTATTAGATTTAAAAAATTATCACTTGAATACGTATCATAAGTTGTAACTACACATTCAATATTAGTAATTTTTGAATTAAAATCTTTTATTTTTGAATTTAATTTATTGTACCAACTGTTTGTGCTTTTATAACATTTTAGTATTGCTTCAAATCCAAAATCCGTTAAATTATCCTGCCATTGGTTTATTAAATGTTTAAATGGTGCTACGATTATTAAAAATATCCTTCCATTATCTTCAAAATATTTCTTAGAAGCTACGATGCTTGTTATAGTCTTGCCTGTACCTGTTGCCATTTCTAATATACCTTGCCAATTATTCTTTTTCAGGCATTCAATTGCTTCTTCCTGGTAATCATATAATTTTCCTAAATAATCCGGGAAATGTATTTTGCTGCTTTCGTTCAATATTATATAGGGTCTTTTATTTTTTTTATATTTTTGTATTTCTATCTTTAGTATCTCGGGAACATTCACTACCTTGTAAAATTTATTTTTATTAGTCCACATATCTTCAAATCTCTTCAGGTGTTCTTGTACATATTTTTCTTGCCCTGCCTCCCAGCTTTTAAATACCGAAAAGCTTTCTCCGTTATAAGTTGCCTGCAAAGAATCGTTAAAAGATCCATGCAGACAAACAATATTATTGTCATAATCTTTGAATATAGCTAATTTATCATGATACATTCCTTTTTCATTATTACAAAGAGCTAACTTAATATCTAAAATGTTATCAGCAATTAACCATGACAATAAATTTAACTGATCTTCTTTCGTATTTATGTCAAACTCGGTACTTATTGTTTCTTTTATTCTCAAATATAATATTTCACTAACCCTTGCTTCCTCGCCCAATTTCATTGCTTGCCAATCTTTTTCACTTAATATAGGGGAAGTTATTAAAGAAATTTTACCTCTTTTTCTGGCAATATGCTCTAATCCCTTAGTCACTAAATGAATCCAACTGGAAGAAAAGAACCCTACACCCCTATAATACTCTTTTGATTCTTCTAAAAGAGGTAACACTAATTCATTAATTATTTCATTTGTTGAATTGTCATAGATCAATTTTAGATTTAATTTTTTAAAACTCATCTTTTTTAAATTCTCCTAATATTTTAACCCTTCCAAATTTATCTACTTCTACTAAAGGCGATTCGCAAAATTCATTTGGCAACGATTTATAAATAATATTTTCTATCTGTAGATAATTTGTAATCTTGGTAATTGTCATATTCTCTTTGTCTTTATACTCTTCCTTTAAGATAAATAGTATTAAATCAACAATATTTTTTATGCAAGAATTATTTTTAACTAAAGTCATATATGAACACCTTTGATTTTTTATGCCTTTTTCAATTACCCGGTAATCCTTTATGTATTTAATTATTATCGATTTTAATAAGTATGGATTCCATTCAAAATCTATATCTGGAAAGTCTCTAAAATCCATAAAACCAAGTAAAGATAAATATTCTTTATTTTTAAATTTTTTATCAACTTTACTTCTAATTTCTTTAATTATCTCATCACTTATTTTTATATTATCTTTCAAGGTATATTCGTCTATTGAAATCTGCGACAAATTCTTGGAAACTTTATAAAAAGAAGCAGAAATTGATCCATCCGGAAAACCTAATTTGTTGAAATAATTATTCATTTGATAATAAGAGAATTTAGGATTTTCTTTTATAAATCTGTAAAACAAATCGATTGTTGTAAATCCTTTTCCTGGGTCATAATTTAATATATGTGGTCGTCTAAAATAGTACTTCTCTTTAAAAATATATTCTAAAACTGAAAAAAATGAAAAAGAATTCTGTATTTTATTTTCCCTAATAAAATCATTTGATTGGAGTTTTATTGTTTTGTAAAGAAATCTTGCATTTGCATATCCATCATTGTTTTTCATTGTTTCATCTAATGTTTCCCGTAGGAAATTTACAGTTTTATCATTTATTTTAATCAAAGAAGCATGAATTACTTTTCCAGGGCCCCATACTAATATTTTTTGGTTTAATAAAATTGCATTACTTATTGATATATCGCCCCACTTCAATTCATTTTTAATTTCTTCTCTGCTTACTATTCTATTTTTTTCTAATAAATAATTTTCTAATATTTTATGTGTTCTTATATTCCCTATTTTCTTTTTTTCAATAAAAGCAGCTCTCCTAAAATTGAATTCCTTACTATAATAATGCCTTAGAACACCGTATAAAAAATATTTATTATCTACATTGCTGTTTTTATTTAATTCATTTTTATATTTTATGAATAAATACTCTATGGGCATGGAAATCATGCTTGACTCTTCAATAAATTTTCTAATAACTTCTAATAATTCTATCGAGATATCTACATTTTTTATGTTTATATAAGTATTTTTCCCACATAAAACATTTTCATCACAAATTGGCGAAATTATTGCTCGATCATTTTCAGGTAAGTCCTCTATCCCAAATTCGCTCTTGGCAATATTTCTAATATCCATTATCCCTTTTTCATTCAAACATATTCCTTTTACAAAATGTTCTTCCAAAATAATATTATATAATTTTCGTAAACCTAGATTTCCTTTAATAATCCAATCATTATACTCGTTGTATTTAAGCGATTTAAGATATTTTTTGAAATCACTTTCGTTTATAAAGCTTACTCTGTTTTCTTCTAACAAATTTACTACATCCATCCAATAATCATGGAACATAAAAATTTCGGGCAAATTTTCTTCAATGATTAAATCTAACTTTCTCTTTATATCGCTCAGATCTTTGTTCAATAATATTAAAAATTTATCGATTTCTTTGAAATAATAAATATTGCTAAAATTGTTTTTCATCAATAATTTTTTTGCAATTAAAAAATCTTCATCATTGTAAAAATATTCTTTTAAATCACTATCATCCAGCAATATTTCATTTTTATATTTTTCCCTTAAATATGGAGCAAAGTTTCTCGTAAAATAGTTAATAAATTCTTTGTTTATTTTATTAGCTATTTGCCTAATTCTTTCTCTGGTTAAATTTTCCTCTTTTCCTATTTGCTCTAAAGTTTGGTTTAAAGTAATTCTCTTTTTATAAATATTATAATATCTTCTATTCATATTCAGCTTTAATCTGTCTAAACCATTAGAGAAATTGTTTTTAATTGAAATATCAAATTTATTAGTCTTTTGTATTTCTTGATCTATATTATTTATTTGCAAGAGTAATTCCTTGCTTAAATCGATATTAATATCTTTAAGAATTTTATATTCGTCTATAGCAGATTTTTTTTCTTTCAACATTAAATACATTCTACCTAAATTAAAATGTGCATTATCATATTTAGGGTCGATAAAAATTGCTTGTTTAAAAAAATTAGTTGCCATGTTATAATCACCAATTTCTCCATATGCCCAACCTAACCCGTTGTATCCTTTGATATGTTTTGGATTTAGGTAAATTAGTTGTTTGAAGGTTTCGATTGCTTTTGTATAATGACCAAGCTCATTATAAGCCCAGCCTAAACGATAATACGAATCACAATGCCTGGGATCAATATCGAGTGATTTTTTAAAATAATCAACTGCGTTACTATATTGGCTTAGCTCATCATATGCACAAGATAAATTGTAATAAGCCTTAAAATAAACAGGATTAATGTTAATTGCGTTTTTGTATGCTTTGGCAGCTTCTACACGATCGCCAATCTTATCATAAACAGATCCTAAATTAAAATATATTTTATAATCATTGGGATTAACACTTATCGCGGTTAGATAGGCATTAATCGCTTTGTTATATTCTTTCAATTTATAATAAGTTTTACCTAAATACCGGTGTATTTTAAAAGAACAAGGTTCAAGATTCATCACTTTTATAAAATAATAAACGGCTTTATAATAATTTTTTACTTTATAATTATGAAGTCCGTCCATATAATAAGTTTTAATAGAAGAATTTTGTATTATCTTAATTAATAATTTTATCTTATCTTTACTATCCAAATGATTTGGATCTATAATTAATACTTTCTTAAAAAATTCAATTGCCTTCTCGGGTTTCTCAATTTTGGAATAATATAATCCCATACTGTGATACTTATTTATCAAATTATTATTAGTTTTTCTTTCTTTTTTAGCATTTTTGACCATTTAATTTCTTTACACCTTCGAAGAGAATATTTTTGTATTGAAAATATTTCCCACTAAAAACCTTGAGATTAAATCTATTAATAACTATTTAAGTTATCATATTTTTTTCTCTTTAATGTTGACATATTTCTATCAACATTAACAAATTGCGTGTTATCGTAGGCACCAATTAATAAAGTGTTACCTTTAAAAATTAATTCTATAAATTTTGTTTAATATTATCCCCTCTTCTTCCCATTCCTCCCAATCGAGGTTGGTTATTTCGGGCAGTTGGACAAGGTCTTTGGGGTCTTTGAATCCTTTTAGTTTTTCTCTTAAGTCAATTATTTTCTGAGCAAGAGGTTCGCTTATTTGTAAAGCTTTTACAAGTTCATTCTGGGATGCGGTGTTGATATTTATTACTTTGGTTCCTGTTTGAACGGAAGGAGGAAAGATAGTCAGAATATTTACTTTAGCCTTACTGAATAATTCTTTAGTCCTTTCGGAATTGTATTTATTGGTCCATAGGTTTACAAATTGATTCTGAAATATAGCAATGATTTCCGGGTCATCTATTGCCATCAGATTTTCGTCATTTCGGTTATTGGCGGAAAAGGTCCAATTGTAGGAACCGGTAAGCAGCAGGCGGTTATCGATAATGGCAAATTTATTGTGCATAATATAATTATTTGTGCTGATCCTTACTTTTATCCCCTTTTGCACCAGGAAACGGGATTGGCTGTATTGGTCATTAACCTGCTCTTTATCCAGATAGACTCTTACTTTTACCCCTCGCTCCTGGGCTTTTGCAAGAGGAAGGGCGATTTCTCTATCGGTGAAAATATACATAGCTATATTGATAAAGGCTTCGGCCTGGTTGATATTTTTAATGATGGCTTTTTGGGGATTGTCCGCAAGGGAGAAGTAGACTTCGGTTTTGGCAAGGGTGGAAATAGATATAGTTATGAAAAGGATGAGGACAAGAAACGGAAGAATACTAAGCTTAGTATTCCTTTTTAAATAGTACATTATTAATGTGCTCTTTTCGATTTAATAGCTGTAAGTTAACATTCAGGGGGACACACTTTACTTTTCGCCAAGCATAAATGCGGGAATACAAAAGAAGAATGTCCCCCATGATTCTAATTGTCAAAAGTCCTTCTTTTTTGGATAAAAAGTTTTGGTTATCAGAAGAGGAAAGGCGGGTCGGATGAATCCAACCCATACGTTCCCCCTCCCCCTGCACCATGGTATCTTTAAAATCTTCTTTAGTTTCTTGTAAGTATCTTCTATTTATACTTTTTCTCTTATCTCTCAATAACTTCCCAGTGACCGCCTTTGTCAGAGCCGATGCGCCTAATTCTGCCTTCTTTTTTAAGTTTTACTATTTGCCATTCTACTCCTTTTTGTGAAATTCCTACAATTTCCGCCAGTTCATTTACCGTAATATATGGTGTTGCTTTTAAAACAGACAAAATCTTCTCCCTAGTTTTCTCCCTAGTTTTCTCCGACATTTCAGGTGTATAGTTTTTCTTTTTGAAAGTTACCCTGAAAGCAATGCCCGGTTCACTCCATTCCAGCACTATTTCCGGGTAGTTTTTCAGGTCGTCGGAGATGATTTTCAGTCCGCTTCCCCATTGTTCTATGATGCCCAGCTTTTTGAATGTGGCGGCAATCAGTTTATTGCGTATTTCCGACTGTCCTGCTTCCATCAGGCTAAAATCCACCGAAGGCATCAGTTTTCCCGGGCTTGTGATCTCTATCTTATCATCGAAAACAGCAATTTTAATATCTTTACCGGACAGCGCATAATCTCTATGAACAATGGCATTACGTACCACTTCGCGAAGGGCATCTATCGGATATTCCCAGCGATCGTTTCGATACACACCATCGTATCCTGTCGTTCCCTGCGAAATATGCCGCAGGATAAATTGAAGAGTTAATTCGGCTTGCTGCCCTATATTTATGTCAATAGTCTTTTGATCGATAAAATTACCGGGTTTTGCTCCCTTAAAACGGGCACATTCTACCTTGGCGTATGGAAATAATCTGTATCTTTGCGGATCGTCGGAAAGTAAGATCAGGGCGTAGGTGGGTAATTTTTTTCCGTTGACCTCCTCATAAAGGCGAAGTTTCGATAAGGTTTTCAGGCTTAATTTTTCACCGGTTCTTTATTCAAAAAAGAGTTTGAATGTTTCAATGTCTATTTCGAGAAGTGTTTTTTCAAAAATTATTTCGCTGTCAAAAGATTTATTGGCGCTCTGCCTTTCCAGTTCGGCAATAATTTCGGCGGATGCCAACCGATTGGACGAGCCGACTCTTATATAAGTGCCGCTTTCTTTTCCTTTTGATTTGAGGAAATAGGGCGGGTTGTTCCCTTTGAATATTCTAATTCGCAAGAGCATTTTATGGTCCACGGTCATAATGGTGAATTCAGGTAAAATAACAGGAGAACATTGATCAAAAATCATACTGCTTATTCGTTCTTCCAATAGAATTATTTCATCCGGGTTCAAACCGACAATTTCTCTTGGCTCATCTTTTACACCAAGGTATATTTCACCGCCTGCATCATTGGAAAAGGCAATAACCGTTCTGACTAGATGGGTTCCTGGGGGAATCTGTTCCTTGAATTCCAGTCTTCTGCCTTCGGGCTGTTTTATGATATTCTTAATGTTCATTTTTAGTATGTTCTTTCCAATTTATTAGTACTCCTTAATATATTCGACAAAGGATTGGGAAAGTCCTTCTTTTTTGGAAGAAAAGTTTTTTACAAGATGCGAGTTGCAAGTTTTTAGAAAAAAGAAGGAAAGATGAGATTGCCGCGCTTTCTTCGAAAGTTCACAATAACAGAAATCAGAAAGTTAGACCTGTTATTTATTATTATCCTATTGCTTCCATAGCCTTGTTAATTCTTTTGAGGGCTGTGCTCAAATCAAAATTCTTACGCTCTTCAGGTGCTAAAACGTCAAATAACTCTGTTTCAATACGTGAATTCATATCCATAATTTCTTCATCTGACCTGCCGAGGTTCTTCTTATATTTACCTAAATTTGTATCAGCGTCATCCTCTTGAAGTTTCTTTTTAAACAAGGTTAGTACTTCTTTATTGGTTAAATCAAACTTATTACGCAGAATAAAGTCAATATCATAGAAATCCCGGGGAGCTATAATTTTTCTTATCGCGCCTGCACGTAACTTTTCCGCTATAAGTTCATTTAAAGATAAGCAGGCAATTTGGCCACCATCAAAAAGTGGATCACCGGTAAATGGATGCAGAAAAACGTGTTGTACCGGATGTTTTATTATCGTATCAAGCGGATTAAATCTAAGCCCAATCTCTAATTTAATTTTTGCTTCTACCTCACGCAGTACCGATTGGTACACAAAGTAAAATACATACTGCTTAGACTCATTACGTCCGGGATTACCAGCATCGTCTAATCTCATACCAAACTGTTCAATGAATTTTTCAATTTTATCTTTAACCGGTTGGATGCATTTACGTCTTTGACCACGCGTAGCTTCATATTTTGGTAATATCATGCTAAAATCAAGATCCTCGCTTAAACGATAATAAACATAGTAAACCTTATTAAGACAAGTTCCTCCTTTAAAAACAAGATTTTCGGAAAGCTCATATATTCGTGAGAGAATCAAGGTTAAATAATAATCTTTTTCAATGAGAGGTAATAGGAAACCTTTTTTCTTTGATGCTCTTCCTAACGCTTTTATAAACTCATCTTTATTTTCGTGAATCATTGACTATAACTCTCCATTTTTTATTAAGGGTACCTTTACGCGAACCGTTAAGAGAACCGATAGATGTCTTTTCTATGCTTTTTATGAGAGGCTTCAAAACATTTTCAGGAACTCCGGCATCATCAAGTATCAACCCAATACGCTTTCTGGTCTTAATATTGGGAAAGCAAACTGCATATTTAACCAGCTTTTTTATATCACATTTATTACTGATTACAATGTCTGTAAATATCTTGGAAGCGATTATAATACCTCCAACAGGTTTATTAAAATAAATGAGATCTATTAGCGTCCTCTCTTTTGAACTGATGTTTATTTCTTCATCTTTAACTTTTATTTTTTCTATCCCATACATACGATTTTCCATTATCTTTATAAATTTATAAGATAAACCGCAAATTATCTTTTCCGTACGCTTCGTGGTATTCAGAATGTACACGGTTTGAAAAAGCTGCCCGGTAAATCCGTAATAGTTAAACATGGTCGAGTATCCGACATAGTAGTTTTTCTTCGGAAAGAAAAGCGGCGGGATAAGCAACTCATCTACACCCATCCCTTCGGGACCTGCTTCAAGAGGCGAAAAAACATATACACCTGGTTTTATTGGTGAGAGTATTTTTTTCTTTTTGAGCCTAAAAACAATTTGTTTTCTATCCTCCGGCAAAAGATTAAATAATTGATCCATATCTTTCGCCGTAACAATAGCCTTTTTTTCATAGGTCAAACGAGCCACAATATTCGTCTCTATCGGCCCTAAAATCTTATATGTATTTTTAGATTTCATCGGTTATCTCCCAAATAACTTACGTACTCTTTTTTACATTGATATTTTATCACACTAATTGGTAATGTCAAAATAAAGAATAAGAATAAGAGCCAGTTTCAACATTTGACATGACTATTCTTAATCTAATTCCAATCAATCCCTCTTTTCAGAAATATTTTTTAAAATTTTTATTGCAATGGGAAAAGAAGTGGGGTAAAATAGGTTCATAAACTTTTGTTCGTATATGTTCATTGAGATATATTTTTAATAAATTATCCAGGAAAGGAAGGAAGTCAATTGTTCAAAAAACCGATGAAGATGAGAGATTTAGAAATTTGGGGAGTCCCCTCTTATATGGTGGATATCTGGGAGAAGAGTTATTCTCCTTACCTGCTGACGGTGCAGGAGGAGGCGGTAAGGTATTATGGGGTGCTGGATTATGGTGGGGGCAATGACAAAAATAACTTATTAGTGGTTGCACCGACTTCTTCGGGGAAGACCTTCATCGGGGAGATGGCGGCTATTACCCAGGCTATTCATAATAAAAAGACCATTTACCTGGTCCCTTTGAAGACACTGGTTGAGGAAAAATACCGGCGTTTTAAAAAGATGTATCATACTTGTGGAATAGATGTGGCTATTTCCTCCCGTGATCGAAAAGAAGATGATACAAGGATTGCCAGCGGAAGATTTGAAATTGCCATCATGGTCTATGAAAAATTTAACTACTTTCTCTTAAAGTATCCCTCCTTTCTAAGCGGGGTTTCTTTAGTAGTCATCGATGAGCTGCAGCTAATCAATGATCCGGAAAGAGGCCCCCTTTTGGAGGAGATGCTGGTTCATTTGCAAAAACAGGAGCAAAAGATCAAAATCATTTCTCTCTCGGCCTTCTTAGAAAATCAAGAAGCTTTTTTAAGCTGGTTTCCTTCCCGGCTGCTCACCTCCTATCAACGTCCGGTAGAGCTGCGCAAGGGAATCGTTAGAGAAGGATTCTTTAAATACATTACCCATAATGAAAAGAAATTCGGGGAAGAAGTATTCTTCCCTCCCCAGGCGGTATCCGATAATTGCCGGGAAGATTATGTCCTGGAGACGGTCCGCTATTTTATTTTACATCATGAACCTACCCTCCTCTTCTTTCCCACTAAATCAGAAAGTAGAAAGTGGGCTGAGTGGCTGGCCGAGAGACTGGAATGCCCTCCGGCTAAATCAGCGATAGAGGAGCTTAACCAGATGGAGGAGACTCTATCCCGGGATATCCTGCACCCTCTTCTGGAGAAAGGGATGGCCTATCATAATGCTGACCTTTCCTGGGAAGAAAGAAATTTGGTAGAAAATTATCTGCGCCAGGGGGAGATAAAAGTCATCTGTGCTACCACCACTTTGGCGATGGGGATTAACCTTCCTTTTAAGAATGTCATTCTCTCTATGGATAAAATAGAAAATATTAACGGAGATAGTAAGGAGGTCCAGCTGACCAGTCTTAGCTTTAGCGATATAGAGAATATGGGTGGAAGGGCGGGAAGGTTAAATAGCGGAAGAGAGGAAGAATTCGGAAGGGTTATTTTTTTAGCCCATTCCCTGCTTTCGGAGACTATCTATCAAAATCTCTATTTTAATTTTCTGCGGGATACCCTGGCAGAGGATAATAAGATAAGGGGTCAAGTAGCAGAGGAAATAATACCCTATCCCAATGCCCTTGCCGGGGTAGGTCCTAAAAAGAAGGAAAGGGATTTGACTACCCTCTTACTTCGACTAATGGTAAATGGTAAAGATAATATGGCTGCCCTATTGGATCAGCCGGCTGGTTATTGGCAATGGGTGCTGGATAAAAAAAGAATTAAGGAAGAAATAGAAGATGCCCTGCAGAATTTAAAAAATAATCAGTTGGTAATAGAGGATGAGAAAGGCAGATTAGCTCCTACTTCTACCGGCCTCCTGATCAGCGCTAAAGGGATTAAAGTTGCCACCTATCTTTATTTTTTATCCTGGATAGAGAAATCTATTAAAGGCGAAATAAGTGATCTGGAGATTATCCTCACCTTAACGGAAAGTGAAGACGGCAAATCCCTGCCTATTCCTTATCCTCAATTCTACCGAAAAGGTTATCAGGTAGACCGCTATAATTATACTGACTGGAAGGAGATCTACCGCAATAAGCTGCTGGCTTTAATCTTTAATTTAGGAGAAGAAGGTAAGGAGATTTATCAGGGGGAATTTGGTCTAACCAGAGGGAAAACTACCCTGGAAGACTATCTGGCCTTTAAAAAGACTCTCCTCTTATATGATTGGATCGGAGAAAGAGAGAGCAAGAGCATTGAACAGGAATACAGTCTTTACCGGGGTGCGGTAGAGAGGCTGGGGGAAGGATTTTCCTGGCTGGCCGATAGCCTGGCGGCCATTGCCGAGGATAGCGGCTGGAGCAAGGGTCGAGAAAAAGATGTAAAGAAGATCAGGCGTTTATCTGAACGGATGGTAGAGGGGGTGGAGGAAGAAGGTTTGGCTTTGGCTCGATTATATATTCCCGGATTAAGCCGCTATTATATCGGAAAATTGGTAAGAGAGGGATATAATGATGAGAGGTGTTTGGAAGAAGTGACTGAGGAAGAGTTGGGCAGGGTACTGCCAGAGAGATTAGTAAAGAGGATAAAGAGCAGAATAAAAGAAGAAAAAGAAAATCAAGAAGCGAAAAAACAAAAGCTAAAGGCTAATGATTCTAATAAGGTGACTGTTAATGATTCTAATGCTGAAACTGAAAGTGAGCACCGTAAACTGACCACGCTGACAACTGCTAAAGAGCTGAAAACCGAAACCGGTGAGCTAAAACCGGCAGCTATTTTAGAGATCGACCAACACCGCCCGGATAGAATTATCTTTGAGGGGAAAGAAATAGAGGTTACAGCAATAGAATTTTCCTTAATCTACCTTTTAGCCCAAAATAGAGGAAAAATACTTACCCATAATGATCTTTTAGATACAATATGGAAAGAAAATGAGGATGCCACTTACGTTCAGATAACCTGTCATTTATATAGAATAAGAAGGGGCATTCTAAAAATTATTGGTAATAATAAAAAGAATAAAGAAAGGGTCAAAGATATTTTAAAAGTAATTTCTCGAAGGGGGATAATGTTAAATTTAGAAGAAGAAAAATTGAAAATAAATTAAAGATTTTTGCTTTTATTGCTCTAATTTGACACAAAAACCACCATAATTTTTTAAAAATATAATATTTTTATCTTGATTAAAATCCAGATAACCATTGTGTTGTCTGGATTTTTTTTATTCTTTCTCACCTTAAAAAATATAAACAAAAAACAAACAAATAATAAACAGAAAATAAACAGAAAAGTTATTACAAGAAAAAATATTTATGTTGTAATTATATCAGTCGACCAACCGATAACGACTATTTTCGATGAAGGAGAAACTATATATGGATAAAGAAAAACCAAATAGACAAGCCAAATCATCCAAAGAAGGGTACATCATTATCCCCAACTATTTCCTAAAGAAATGGGTCAGGGTGTTAGGGGTAGGGCCTGTGGTACTCTATCAGGAACTGCTTACTTACTGCCATAAAGAAAAGTATATCGCCTGGCCTACCATCAATTCCCTTTGTCAACAGATGGGGATAGCTAAAACTACCTTACTGAGATATCAGAATACCCTGATTAAATTTGGCCTGATTAAAAATATAGCCAGGGGTAAATCTACTACCGGTCATTATAAAAATAATATCTACCGGATTACCTCTCTTGAAGAGCTATCAGGGCATCCGGATCCGGACAAAATCATAGATTTTCTTGGTAGCAAAATGAAACCTGATAGGTATCAAAATGATACCTATGTTGGTAGCAATTTGAAACTTTCTTTGGTATCAAATCGCTACCCTAACAATAACAATATTAACAATACCAATATAACAACAACAAATGAGGGAAAAGATGCTGTTGTTGATTTTAAAAAATTAAAAGAGAAAGGAGACCTGTCTGCGTCTACCTGTGCGTATCCGCACGCAGACAGGTGCAACGCACAGGCAGAAGAAAAGATGCTGGCAATAAGGGAACGGATGGTTGAATTAAATTTTAAGGAGGAATTTATTGAGAAGATACTAAAAGAATATTCGACGAAGAAGATTGAAGAGAAATTAGACCTGCTGATGGAGAAGAGGAACATCCAGAGCCCTGCCGGCTGGCTGGTAGCAGCACTTAAGAATGATTACCAGGATGTGGAGGAGGAAAGATACGAGGAAGAACCCGCAGGAGGAAGCGGCAATCTGGTAAATACCCCGGAATGGACTTCTCGTGAAAAAGCCCTGGAGGCAATCAAATTGATTCAAGATAATCTCTCTGCCTGCATATCCCCTATTCCCCCGGGAAAGAGTAGCGGAGTGAGAGAAAATGTAAACTCAAAACTAATCTAAGAAAGGAGATTCAAATGTCCGAACTAAAAGAATTAATCGCCAAAGCCAAGCAGAAAAACGTAAAAGCAATGGAAGAGCTATTCAATCAATTTAAACCTTTACTAAAATCCAGGGCCAAAAGATATTCCAGAATAGGCTTGGAATATGATGATGTCTTTCAGCAGGCAGCCCTGCTATTTATTATTGGCGTTTATGAACATCAAGCAGAAAAGGAGAGATCTCCTACTGCCTTTCCCAGCTATATAAAAAAGAGGCTCGACTGGGGATTGTGGATGTACTATCGGCAATATCTTAAACAACAGATAGAAATCTCCATTGGCCTAAAAATAAGTGACTGAGACTTGTAGGGGTGTATGGCAATATGCCCCTACTAAAAACTGAACGCGGAAAGGAGAATATTATTGGAGCGATTAGAAAATATCTTACAAAGCAATAATTTAGAAGAAGGTTTTAATCTTTTAACCAAAAGAGAAAAAGACATTATCACTCTATATTACCTGGAGGGATATATAGATAGAGAAATCGCTTCGCATTATAAAGTTACTCGAGAGAATATATATAAACTTCGAAAAAATGGACTCAATAAATTAAAAAAAAATAAAAATATTTGAAAAATTATTTTCAACAGGTTACTTTTTCACCTCTTTTTTGCAATGTAATAAGTAGAGGAAGTTTTTAGCCAAGCTAAAAACTGTGATGAGTAATTGGTAATATGAAAAAGTTTCCCAAAGGTGCCAGGCACTTTTTGGCAACTTTAATTTATCCTCTAAGCTTCTAATTACTCATTACCCCTCACTTATTAGGCAATTAACCAGCAGGTTAATTGCCAGAAAGGAGGTGAAAAGATAATGGCAGATGTCATAACCGTTCCCCGTGATTCAAGCCTACAGTTAAGATTGGTAGTAGGCACCAACCCGGATACCGGAGCACCTATCGTCAACAGCAAGACCTTTGGTAATATTAAAGCTGCTGCTTTAGAGAAAGATGTCTATGATGCAGCGACTGCTTTAATGGGATTGCAGAAGTACCCTATAGATGAAATCAGATTGCAAAAAGAATCCCAATTGACGGAGTAGTCGTTAGTAAGAAAAGACGAGAAAGTAAAGAAGTGAGCTAAGAAGGAGGTGAAAAAAATAATGGCAACCGAATTAGGAGAAGTAACCAGTTACAAAAGACTGTATATGCAGTTTAGAGATAGTGCAGCTAAAACCATAAATCTAACCTTGAATAATCCCAAGAACGTAGATGATGGAGACTATGCCGACTTTGCGGCTCAAGATGCAGCAGTAGAAGGAGTAATGGATACCATCATCGCCAAGAACATCTTCCATAATAAGGGGAACGACTTGATAGCCAAAGTCAATGCAAGAATCCTTGATTATAAGTCTACCGATGTTATGGATGTGTAACTAGTCGTTAGTATTGCGGGGCGGATGAATCCGCCCCCTACCCATTACAACTTGTAACTTGCAACTTGCAACTATTTTCGACTGAAAGGAGAAAATCCATGTTACAAGCAATTTTAAGTAAATATTTACTCAATGCCTTACTTATTGCTCTGGTCTCTATCAGTTATGGTTTTTTAAAGAACAAATTAGGAGAAGATAGGGCCGGTAGCATAAAAGACGCCATCCTTGCTGCCATGCTCTGGGCGGAAGAAGAGCTGGGGATAGGAAATGGCAGCCAAAAATGGGAGATAGCCTGGAAGAAGTTGATCGAGATACTGGCTGATAAGAATATCAGTTTAGGAAAGAGTGAAGAAAAAGCAGTAAAGACCATGATGAAAGCCAATGTGGGGAAGATCAATCAACAGACTTATGATGTTTTATCAAAGAGAATATTATTGAAGGAATCCAGTCATGCAAATGTTAAACCAAATTAATAATATCATTATCGCCTCACACTTCAACTTATCCGAATTTGCCTGCCCTTGTTGTAAGCGAGTGATGTTACATCCTAAGTTACTAAAGAAATTAATAGAATTAAGAGGGATAATAGAAAGACCAGTTTATATTACTTCTGGTTATCGCTGTCCAGAATATAACCATCATGTTGGTGGGGTAGTAAACAGTTATCACCTTATCGGTTTAGCGGCAGACATTCAGGTAAAAGATATCAGCTTAATTGATCTTTTAGGCCATGCTGAAGAAATAGATTTTACTGGAATCGGATTTTACGAAAAGAAGCATTTTCTGCACCTGGACGTCCGGCCAACGAAGCGCACCCACTGGAGGGAATAAGAAAAGTTGCCTAAAGGTGCCTGGCACCTTTGGGAAACTTTTTAAGAAAGGAGGAAAATATGGATATACACAATTTGGCTGAACTCATCGCCAACCAGGGCTTTCCTATCGCCTTATCGATACTCTTAATCCTTCGTATCGATAAGTTTATGCAGGAGATAGTGATTGCCCAGAAAGATGGTTATCGGCAGATATTGGAGAATACCAAAGAGATACATAATACTATCACTACCTTAAATCAGCAGAATCGGGAATATTATTCCCTGCGCTTTTCGGAAGTGCAGAAGGAATTGATGGGGATGAAGATAGAGTTGGGGAAAATTAAATAGAGATAAAAAAATCCAAAGGGCTTTTAACCCATCCGATATCCCGCTGGATAAAGTAAGTGTGGTATATTTTTGTAGATTCTTATGCTCGCTATAAACTTATTTTATTTGATCCCTAAAATACAGAAAGCTAAAAGAATAGAAACTTCAACTATTTCATTTATTGCTCCCAATATATCTCCACTTATGCCACCAATTTTCTTCTGACAATATTTTAACATCAATAATACTATCCCTATTCCTATAATCACCAGAGGTAGAAAGTATAATTTAAATAACAAAATACCTATAACTGCCATAGTTAAACTGGCGAAGATAACCTCTCTCCAGCCAACATAATCCATAAATAATTTACCCATACTATCTTTTAAGCGAACTGGCTTGCCTAAAAAAGCGGCTATTACCATACTCCAACGCCCTATAGCTGGAGCAAAAAACAAGGCGGCATCTTTTAAGAATAAAGGCATCTCTACCAGAAGGACAAACTTCAACAATAAGAGAGAAACTAATGCCACTACCCCTTTAGCGCCGGTAGCACTATCCTTCATAATCTTTAGTATTTCTTCTTTATTATGTCCTCCCAAAAATCCATCTACACTATCGGCAAAACCATCTAAATGCAGCCCTCCACTTAGCCAGATCCAAACAATTAGAACTAAAGTATCACCTAATAGCGGAGAAACAGCGAAGTAATAAAATAGCCTTCTTAAAAGTACCAGAAATATTCCTATTAACATACCTACCAGGGGAAAGAAAGCCATAGAATTAGCAAAATTTTCTTCTAATGCCTCTTCATTTTGATTAGTATTATTGGAAGGGGGAAACGAAATTACGGGGATAATAGTTAAAAACCGTATAGCTAAAGATAAATCTCTTAAAATTTTCATTATTTTATCAGCCCTTTATCTTTAATGGTATCCCTGAGACCATCATAAAAACCTCATCAGCTTTATCAGCAATGATAGTATTTGCTCTGCCCAGGATATCCCGATAAACTCTTCCGAGGGGATTATCCGGAACTAAACCCATTCCAACTTCATTAGATACAATTATTACTTGAGCAGGTACCTTGTAAGAAACCTCAGCTAATTTCTCGATTTCTACTAAAATTTCTCCTTGCCACCTGGCGTCTTCCACCTTATCTTCTTTTCTTAATAAGAGATTAGAAGTTAACAAAGTCAAACAATCTATAAGGATAACTTCTTTTTCTAAACCTAAACGATTCACCAATTCTCTAACTTCTATCGGTTCTTCATAAGTCTCCCAATCAATCGGTCTTCTACTTTTATGTTTTTTTATTCTATGAGCCATCTCTTCATCCAGGGGTTGACCGGCAGCGATATAAACCACTTCTTTACTTGCTTTAGCAGCTACCTTCTCAGCAAAATTACTCTTTCCGCTCCTTGCTCCCCCGGTGATAAAGATTAATTTCCCTCTCGACATAGAATTTATTCTTCTTTCTATTCTTTTATAATTCATGAGCTTTTATTATCTACCCCGGCCTCTTCAAAAGTAGCCATTTGGGTTAATATTTTCACCCCGGCCTCAATAAAGCTGATACCCAAGGCAGCACCAGTTCCTTCACCGAGCCGCATACCAAGATCAAACATCGGAACCTTCCCGATATATTTCAGGGCAATTTTATGCCCTTTTTCCACCGAATTATGACTCGCAAATATGTAATCCTTTGCCAAAGGAGCTAACTTAATGGCAATTAAAGCACTCGCACAAGAAATAAAACCATCAATTACAATAGGAACTCGATGGGAAGCAGCCGCTAAAATACAGCCTACTAAGCCTCCAATTTCAAATCCTCCTACTTTTGACAAAACATCAAGTCCGTCCTGGGGATTTGGTTTATTCACTTCCAATGCTTTTTTTATTATTTTAATTTTATTCTTGATTTGTTCCTGGTTTAAACCGGTCCCTCGACCGGTAACCTCTTCAACCTTAGATTTAATCAAACACGCTACTATAGCACTGCTCGAGGTAGTATTGGCAATCCCCATTTCTCCTAATCCTATTATATCGATTCTCTTTTTATTTAACTCATCTTCAAAGACTTCAATTCCGGCAATGATTGCTCTTTCTGCTTCATCCTTACTCATAGCCGGCCCCTTAGCCATATTATTCGTTCCGTAGGCTATTTTCTTTCTTATTATACTCTCTTCCAGGGGAAAATCTTTAGCCACACCCATATCCACCACCACAATTTCGGCTCCCATATGTCTGGCTAATACATTAATACCTGCTCCCCCTCGAATAAAATTATATACCATTTGAAAGGTAACTTCTTGAGGATATGCACTTACACCTTCTTCAACAACTCCATGATCCCCGGTCATTACAAATATTACTTTTCTTTTGATTGCCGGGGAAAGAGTTCCGGATATTCCTACTATCCTCCTGGCAAAATCCTCTAATTTTCCCAAGCTTCCCTGAGGCTTGGTAAGATTATCTAATTTTTCTTGTGCCTTTTCCATTAGTTTAAAATTGATAGGTCTAATCTCTTGAATGGTTTCTTCTATTTTTTTATTCATCTTTTTTCTCCTGAATGTCAAGGGGACGGTTCTTCTGACACTTATTCTCGCAGTTCCACAATTCGCTCTAATTAGAATAGCTATCTCCCTTTTTGATGGACCGGATTTTCTTAGCAGTTTTTGTGTTACGAGAAGAACATGTTAGTTAATCCGATAAATCTCGGTTGAAGAAATAAGTCATTTTAGTTATTTAGAAAGAAAAGATTGTTTTCGCTGCATCATAGATGAATTTAGTACCAGAAAATAGGGATTAGCCAGAGTGAGTATAATTCCAGCCACCAGGGGAGAACTTGGGTTGTTCCTGGGGTCAGGCTTCACAACTTCACATTTTCTGTTTTCGTTTTACATTTTATGAACTTGTGAAGCCTGACCCAACGTTCTTTCCCACTACCCTACTTTAAGCTGTATTTATAGTCTCTCTTTTTTTGGTTATTTTTTGGCTTAGATCATCCAAAAAAGTATAAAAAATGGGAACAATAATCAAAGACAAAAAGGTGGATGAACTCAAACCTCCGATGATGGTAATCGCCATCGGTGCCCGAAGCTCCGCGCCTTCTCCAATACCTATTGCCATTGGAACCAGAGCAAGAACTGTGGTAAACATGGTCATTAAAATAGGTCTTAAACGGGTTTTCCCTCCTAAAATAATGGCTTCTTTCCTTTCCATTCCCTTTTGCCGAAGTATATTAATATAATCAATCAAAACTATACTGTTATTGACCACAATCCCTACCAGCATGATAATGCCGATGTAGGAAAGCACATTCAAACTTTTATCTGCCAGTAATAATGCCAAAATAACTCCTATTAGAGAAAAAGGAACAGAAAACATGACTGCAAGGGGCATTAAAAGGGATTCAAACTGAGCAGCAATAATCATATAAACCAGGATAATGGATAAAACCAATGCCAGGGCAAGCTGCAAAAATGACTCTTGCATTTCTTTGTTTTGTCCAACAAATTCATAGCGATAATCCTCGGGCAATACTAATTTTTCCAATTTCTGCTGAGCATCCTGAATCACTTTACCTAAAAAGCGGTCACTGATACTTCCGGAAACATTCACTATCCTCTGCTGATTTTCACGGTCAATCCCTTTGGGTCCGGAACCCACTGTTACTTCTGCAATTTCCTTTAAAGGAATCTGTAATCCAACGCTGGAGCTAATTAGAAGATTTTCTACTTCCTCTATGCTGTTTCTATCTTCCTCCTCCAATCTAATCCGAATATCAATTTGTTCTCCTTTTTCCTGATAAATACTGGCAACCCTACCTAAAAGAGCATCATGAACGGTAGAAGCAATCTGAGCAGTATTTAAACCATAGAGATTTGCTTTTTCACGGTCAATATTCACATGCAATTCCGGACGTACATCTTCTACACTGCTCTCCAGGTCATACACTCCTTCTACTTCTGTTATCGATATCAAAATACGATTGGCGATATTTTCCAATTCATCCAGTGAATCACCGGATATTTTTACTTCTAAATCCGACCCGGAGGAAAAGGTAAAACCTTGTTCCGAAAATTTTATTTGGGCATCCGGGTAAGTACCAATTTTTTCTCTTAACTGGTTAATAATCTGTGCCATGCTTCTATCTCTCTTGTTCTGTTCCACCAGATTAACCATAATAGTGCCACTGCTGCCGCCTTCGGTACTAAATCCCATTCCACCGGAACCCTCTCCTGCGGTAGTTAACATACTTTTTATTTCCGGTATTTCCAAGACAATTTTTTCCACTTCACTCACAACTTCTCTGGTCGTTTCCAGATTCGTCCCGGTAGGTAAAGTAATATTAATATTAAATTGTCCCTGGTCACTCGATGGAATGAACTCTGTTCCTACAAAGGGTATTAACATGATTGACCCGACAAAAATAATCACTGCCAGAATAAATACAATTCCCCGATGTCTTAAAGACCAGGTAAGCAATCTACTATATTCTTCTCTCACAAAATTAAAAATTCTTCCACCCTGACTCAGAGAATTTTGAACCAAATTTTCTTTAGAAACAGATTGCCTATTATGCTTCACTTTAAAGTGCAAAATTTTTGAAGAAAGCATGGGAACAAGGGTTAAAGCCACCAATAAAGAGGTTAAAAGAGAAAAAGTAATAGTATACCCCATAGGCCTAAATAATTCACTGGCAATTCCCTGAACATATACAATAGGTAAAAATACCGCAATAGTAGTAAAGGTGGAAGCTGAAATTGCCGTGCTTACTTCACTTGCACCCAGGCAAGCAGATTCTTTAATATCGGTTCCTAATTCTCTATACCTGAATATATTTTCCAAAACGACAATGGAATTATCCACCATCATACCGACTCCCAGGGCTAAACCTCCCAGAGTCATCATATTCAAGGTTAAATTGGAAAAATAAAGCAGAGTAAAAGTAAAAATCAAAGAAATAGGTATGGCAAAACCAATAATTAATGTACTGCTTAAATTACCCAGGAAAAAGAATAGAACAAATACCGCTATAATCGCCCCGTATAAAGCCACCCATCCTACTTGCGATATGGTCTTTTTGATGAAATCGGAAGAATCAAAAACCGGGATGATAGATATATCGGCAGGCAGTAATTTTTGAATAATCTCTA